>PJEL010000039.1_pt1 | contig 136090 bp, 98 predicted proteins | sample 1853271 | NCBI WGS metagenome assembly PJEL01 (sample SAMN08108733, study PRJNA415343) | Invertebrate metagenome, whole genome shotgun sequencing project. | host: Globobulimina | place: Sweden: Gullmar Fjord | collected 2015-08 | reverse complement strand
GACGACGACGCTGTCGTCATTCATGTCGTAAGAAGTTGCCATGATATCCTCCCAATGATCGTCGCCAAGGAGGTCCTCACACCAGCAGACATCGCCGACCGCTACGGCCTCAGCGGCGGACACGTCTATGGAGGAGAGCACGCCCTCGACCAGCTCTACATCAGCCGCCCGACGCTGGTGTGGGCGCGACACAGCACCCAGATCAAAGGTTTGTACCTGTGTTCCTCTGGAACACACCCCGGCGGAGGGATCTCGGGCGCGCCTGGAGCGTTGGCAGCGGAAGCCATCCTCGGAGCGAGCGCCTGATGGTGTGGCTGCTCGCCGGCCTAGCCCTCGCGACGACCTCTCAGGAGGTGCACGAAGCCGAGTGGCAGCGGCTTCCGATCGCCCTGGATGCCGAAGCCCCCGAGCGGGTTCGAGTACAGATCGCCCGGGCTCTCGGTCGCTTGCGCTCGACGCCGGTGCTGCCCAAGCTGCAGACCCTGGCCAACGACGAGTCCCTCGCCGTGCAGATCGCCGCTGCCGAGGCCATGGGCCTTACGCCGGAGGCTGGCGCCGTCATCGCGGAGTGGCTCGCCCAGACCCGGCCGGCAAAGGGGCTATCCCGCCGTCGCGGCGATGAATTCGGGCTGCGCGTCACCCTGATCGAAGCACTGGGACGGCAGGGTACTGCCGATGATATTCCGCTTCTCACCCAGATCCTGCGGGAGGAGCCCTGGCCGTATGGGGCCGCTGCTGCTCGAGGGCTGGGACGTCTGGGTCGCCGCGGAATCGAAGAGGCCTCCCAGGCTGTTCCCGAGCTCGTTGCCAACCTGGATCGCATGGACCCGCGCTTTGTCTCTGATGTCGCCTACGCCCTGGGGCGGATTGGGATGCAGGACGCCTCGGCCGAAGATGCCGACCTCGCCAGAGACGCAGCCCTGAGCGCCGCACAGGGACCGGGACGCAGCTGGCTGGTGAAGGCGGTGTGGCCAGCCCTGAGCGCCGAAGACCAGACAGACCTCTTCCTGGCCGCGGTGACGGACTACGATCGGGCGGTGCAGGTCGCAGCCCTCGATGCTGCTTCCCAGGGCACTATCGAGCCACTGGTGCTCGCTGCCTTCCTCCTTGACGACGACCCGTGGGTACGGTCAGCGGCCATCGGCGCCCTCGGACGTACTGGGGGAGGAGAGGCTCTAGAGGGCCTCACCGAGAGCGACAACGAGTGGGTCGCCGCCTCTGCACAGCGCGCACTGGGAACGGCATCCGACGACCCGCGACCATTGGTTCGAGCCGCCGGACTGGCTGCCGTCGACGATCTCGCCACCCTCGAAGAGATCGCGCTGACAGCGGAAGAACCTGTCGTTCGCTCCGCCGCCGCCGGGCGACTCGAAGAGCTGAAGAGCCCAGAGCCGGGCGCCATCGGCCTCAGGCTGCTCGACTCCAGCGACCCGATCGTTCGCGAGGCCGCCATGCTGCTCCTGGAAAAGTCGACCGACGACCAGGCGTTGGTCGAGGGTCTGCTCCCACACCTGAGAGTCGAGACGGATCTCGAGCTCGCCGCCGCCGGCCTCCGGGTGCTGTCAATGGTGCACGAACGCGACGACAAGGCGATCCCAGCCGATGACCGCTTCCTGAAGAACGCCCTGGGCAGAGTCGTCCAGAGCCGGACTCCTCGCGTCCGAGGCAGTGCGATAGACCTCGCGAATTCTCTGGCGATCGAGCTGGCACTTCCGCAGATTGAGGAGGACGTGGAGCGAGAGCTGATCCTCCCGGACGGAAGGGTCGAAAAAGTCGCGGCCGGGGCGCCGATCCTCTCCGACATCCTCCGGATCCGTGGCGCGAGGGTCGAGACCTCCAAAGGCGACTTCCTGATCGCCCTCGATCCCGATACCGCACCGCTGGCTGTCGCGAACTTTGCGACCCTGGCCGACAATGGCTTCTTCGACGGCGTCTTCTGGCATCGGGTCGTGCCCGGCTTTGTCGTGCAGACTGGTTGCCCGCGCGGCGATGGCTGGGGCGGGCCCGGCTGGACGCTCCCGGACGAGGTCTCTGCGGTGCCCTACGACGAGGGCTCGGTGGGGATGGCCAGGAACACGCCATACGACACCGGCGGCAGCCAGTGGTTTGTCACCACGGGACCCACCCCGCACCTGGTGGGCGACTACACGAGATTCGGCGAGGTGACCCGAGGCATGGAGGTGGTCCGCAGCCTCGAGCAGGGGGACACGGTGCTCTCGGTCGCGATCGAGAAGGTCCCGGCGGGATGGGATCCCGCGGGGATATGAGCCGCCGCGCTGCCGAATTGCTGGACGCCGCCACGTCTCGGGGGGCGATCAAGCGACTCGCCAGAAAGCTGGACGACGACGTGGACCTGCGACGAGATCTGCTCGCCCTCGCCCGATCCCGTGGCGTGATTCTGCCGGAAGAAGCTGTAGATTGGCCTGGAAAGCGCCTCCTGCGACGCGCGCGCGGCCTGGACCAGGCGGCCCAAGTCCGATCCAATCCCATCGCTCGCGACGAGGCCTTCACGTGTCTGCACTGCAGCAGGGAGATCGCTCCCCACGGCCGATCCGCACGGGATCATTGCCCCCATTGCCTGCGGTCCCAGCACGTCGACGTCGTCCCCGGGGATCGCGCGGATCCCTGTCGGGGGATCCTCGATCCTATTGGCGTTGAACGCCGCGGATCGCGGACGATGATTCACTATCGCTGCCGAGCGTGCGGCGCGGAGAGGATCAACCAGGCCATGACCGACGGCGATCCCCCCGATCACTGGGATCGCGTGATCGCCCTCCCGGGGATCCTGTGAGTCGCAAACCCGCCATCAGCCGCCTTCGACACCGGGTAGGCGAGACGATCGCTGCTCGGGATCTCTGGAGTGCAGGCGATCGAGTCGCCGTTGCGGTGAGCGGTGGCATGGACTCGGTCTGCCTGCTCGATCTGCTCGTGACCACCCGAGACTGGCACGGCGGAGTGCTCAGTGTCGTCACCGTCGATCATGGAGTGCGGAGTGGCTCGAACACCGACGCTGCCTTTGTCACCGAGCTGGCAGATCAGCTCGGTCTTCCTGCACATCGCGCTGACCTCGAAGGCTTGAAACCGTCCGAAGAGACGCTGCGTCGTGCCCGATACGCGGTCTTCGAGGCCCTGGACGTCGAGGTCATCGCGCTGGCGCATCACCGCGACGACCAGGCCGAGACGGTGCTGCTCCAGCTCCTGCGGGGGGCGGGCTCCAGGGGACTCGGTGCCATGCGCTGGAAGCGGGATCGCTACGTTCGGCCGCTCTTGGACATCTCCCGCGAAGAACTCTGGAGCTGGGCCGACCACAAGAAGCTGACCTGGCGAGAGGATCAAACCAACGACGACCCTTCGTTTCTCCGCAATCGACTCCGAGCAGAGGTCATGCCGCTTCTCGAAGATATCCGGCCCGGCGCGGCTGCCGCACTCGCTCGGAGCGCTGGCAATCTGGCCGAAGAAGACGCCTTTCTTCAGGCATTGGGGCAGAGCCCGCCACCGTGGTCGCTGGAGTGGATCCAAAACACCTCCCCAGCACTGGTCCGCCGGTCGTTGGCCGCCGTCTTGGGCAGCGCGGGCCTGGTGGACGCCGTCCTTCGCATTGCCGCCGCCGGCATTGGCGCGGTGGAGATCGGACGGGGTAGGAGTGTTGAAGTGCGGCGCGATGAGCTGGTCCTCGTCGACCCTCCGACCTCTCCGGCAAAGGCCCCCTAGCCGATCCAGATCTCGGTGTTAGGTTTCGCTTCAACCTCTGTCTGGCGTTGGCAATGCGGAATTTCTCCCGAGCAAACATCTTCTGGCTCGTCATCGTCCTGATGATGGTGATGCTGTTCGTCGGCATCTCACCCCAGTCCAGGAGCGACGATGTCGTGACCTTCTCCGAGTTCATGGAGAAGGTGGAGACCGACGACGTCAGCACTGTCACCATCAAGGGCCAGGCCATCAGCGGCGCCTGGAAGAACGAGGCCAAATTCAAGACCACCGGCCCCGAGTCGATGGAGCCGGTCTTCAACGCGCTCATCGAGCACGAAGTTCCTCACAAATTCGAAGAGGTCGAGGACTCCGGCATCTGGGTCACGGCGCTGATCACGCTGATACCGCTGGGGCTGGTGCTTCTGCTCTTCTTCTGGTTCATGCGAAACCTACAGGGGTCCAATGGCCGGGCGATGAACTTCGGAAAATCCCGGGCGAAGCTCCAGTCAGAGGGCTCAACACTGGTCACCTTCGCCGACGTCGCCGGCATCGAGGAGAGCAAAGAGGAGCTGCAGGAGATCGTCGAATTCCTCAAGGACCCCCGCCGCTTTACCCGGCTCGGAGGCCGCATTCCCAAGGGTGTGCTGCTCATGGGCAGCCCGGGCACCGGCAAGACCCTGCTCGCTCGAGCCGTAGCGGGTGAGGCCGGCGTACCGTTCTTCAGCATCTCCGGATCCGACTTCGTCGAGATGTTTGTCGGCGTGGGCGCCAGCCGCGTCCGCGATCTGTTCGAACAGGGCAAGAAACACGCCCCCTGCATCATTTTCATCGACGAGATCGACGCGGTCGGACGAAGCCGCGGCTCGGGAATGGGCGGTGGTCACGACGAGCGCGAACAGACCCTGAACGCGCTCCTGGTCGAGATGGACGGTTTCGAGGGCACCGAGGGGGTCATCCTCATCGCCGCCACCAACCGCGCCGACGTCCTCGATCCGGCGCTCCTGCGCCCCGGACGCTTCGATCGACGTGTGGTGGTTCCCAGTCCCGATGTTCGCGGTCGTGAGGCCATCCTCCTCATCCACACCCGACGCCTGCCCCTCGGTGACGATGTCGAGCTCGATGTGATCGCAAAGGGAACACCTGGTTTCGCCGGCGCCGACCTCGAGAATCTCTGCAACGAGGCCGCTCTTCTCGCCGCCCGAAAGGACAAAGCCCAGGTCGAGCACGACGACTTCTTAGAGGCGAGAGAGAAGATCGTCATGGGCCCCGAGCGCCGCTCGTTGCTGATGCCCGAGTGGGAGAAGAAGAACACCGCCTACCACGAGGCGGGCCACGCGATCATCGCTCATCTGCTGCCGGGACACGATCCCGTTCAAAAGGTGACGATCATCCCCCGTGGACGCGCTCTGGGACTCACCTGGACCCTTCCCAACGAAGATCGCATGTCGATGACGAAGAACACGGCGTTCAAGCGCATTGCCATGATGCTCGGGGGGCGAGCGGCCGAAGAAATCGGCATGAACTCGGTCACTGGCGGCGCAGCAAACGACATCCAGCAGGCCACTCGCCTAGCCCGACACATGGTGTGTGACCTGGGTATGTCCGAGGAAATGGGGCCTGTGAACTGGGGAGACAACCAGCAGTCCATGTTCCTCGGTCAATCGATGTCGCGACCGCAGACCTACAGCGAGCAGACAGCACGCAGCATCGATGCCGAGGTCAAGACGATCCTCTCTCGCGGCTACGATGCCGCCAAGCGCATCCTCAACACCAACGTGCACGTCCTGCATTCGGTCGCCACAACCCTCATCGAGCAGGAGTCCCTGGACGGCGAAGAGTTCGCAGCGCTGGTCGAAGAAGCCGGTCCGGTCGCCCCGAGCGACATGGGGTGGATGGGGATCGCCTAGCCCGGGCGCACCCGTGTTGCTTCGTTGATGGCTGACCGTGCAATGCTGCTTTAGAAGGGTGTGGCAGGAGGCCAGTTGACCCTCATCCTCGATTGGTACGCCGAGAGCCCGTTCTCATCGGCGAGCTGGGTGGACTGGGTCGACATCGGACTGCTCGCGGTCGTCATCTACCGAATCCTGGTCGTGATGCGCGGCACGCCGGCCATGCAGAGCCTCATCGGTCTCATGCTCCTGGCCGCTCTGTACGTCGTGAGCGAGCTCCTGGGCCTTGCGACCGTGCACTGGGTCCTCGACAACCTCATGGTCTATGTGGTGATCCTGTTGCTCATCCTGTTTCAGGAGGACATCCGTCGCGCCTTGGCCCGGGCCGGGGGAACCGTGTTCTCCAGGGGAGCGAGGCGCGCATCGGATGCCAACGTGATGGAAGAGGTCATCAAAGCTGTCTTCTCCCTCGCACACCGAAAGATCGGCGCCCTGATTGTGCTCGAGCGGAACGCCAGCCTCGAAGGCCACGTCGAGGGAGCTCACGCCGTCGACGCCGAGGCATCCACCGAGCTGTTGCAGGCCATCTTCCACCCGACCAGCCCGCTCCACGACGGTGCGGTGATGATCTCCAAACAACGCATCGTCGCTGCCGGTGTCTTCCTGCCGATCTCGCTCTCCAAAGATATCGCGCGAACCTGGGGTACTCGCCATCGCGCCGCCATCGGAATCACCGAGATCACCGACGGCCTGTGCCTGGTGGTCTCCGAAGAGCGCGGCACCGTCGCCCTCGTACAGGGTGGAATCATCACGCCCGTTGCCGACGCGAACGACCTGCGCCAGCGTCTCGTGGAACACCTCGAAGAGGTGACCTCTCCCGAGCCCGATCCAGCCGCCACGGGGACCAGCCATGTCTGAGTTCCTGGGTCGTCTCGCGAGAAACCCACAGTACAAGCTGCTGTCTCTCCTCATTGCGACCCTGGTCTGGGTGTACGTACAGGGAGAACGCGTGCACGAAGCGAACATCAAGGCGAGCGTGACTTGGTCGCTACCCAGCGAACTGATGGCCGTCGATCAGCTGCCATCGACGGTCAACGTGCGTGTCCTGGGCACGCGGACCGCGACCAGCAGAGCGGAGGGATCTCTGATCTCCATTCCCATCGACGTGTCCAGCCTCAGCGTTGGGGCCCAGAGTGTGGAGTTCGAGTCCTACCCGCCCCTCGACGCCCCAGCTGGAGTCGAGATCATCGCGTTTCAACCGCCAATCGTGAGATTTCAGCTCGATGAAATCTCCACGCGAAAGGTGCGATTGCGGCCGTCGTTGGTCGGCGACCCCACCCCAGGACACACCGTGGACGAGGTTCACATCGAGCCGGCGGTGGTCGAGGTGACGGGGCCGCGAATGCTCGTCGCCAACCTCCAGGAGATCTTCACACGACCCATCGATGTATCCGGGCAGAACAGCGATTCCAGCTACGAGATCCAGCTCGACCTTCCCCGGAGCGTGCGACAGGTCAACGAAGAAGTGCGGCCGCGGGCCATGGTCACCATCGTTCCCGAGCTGGAGCGACGCATGCTCGGCAACGTGCCCGTGCACATCTGGGAAGCTCCGGGTTGGCGAGCCATCCAGGAGTCGGTCGAGGTCACCCTGGAGGGGCCGGCGTCGGCCCTGGAAGGCCTCGATGTCACCGCAGTGGTCGCGTTTGTGCACATTCCGGACGAGCCGGAGAAACCACGCTACGAAGCCCCATTTGGCCCGAGAGAAGGTGTGCGCCTGCGCGTCCTCCACCCCGGAGGCAGCGCAGTGCAGGTCGTGAAGGTGCTGCCTACTAGAGTGGAGGTCGTTCGACGATGATCCAATTCGGAACCGATGGTGTTCGCGGCCGCGCCGGTCTGATGCCCATCACCGCCGAGGGTGGCCTGGCCATCGGGCGGGCGGCAGCACGGCTTGCGCGCGAGCTCGGGCAGGGGAGGGTGCTGGTCGGCAGAGACACCAGACCCAGTGGCGTCGCCTTGGAGGCTGCAGTGGCCGCCGGCATCATGTCGGAGGGTTGTTCCTGCCTTCTCGCTGGCGTGTTGCCAACGGCGGGTGTCGGCGTCGCGCTGGATGCCGACCTGGCCGACGTGGGGGTGATGATCACCGCGTCTCACAATCCGGTCGCCGACAATGGCTTCAAGATCATCGGTGCCCGGGGGCGAAAGCTCGACGAAACGCAGATCGCCGCCGTCGAGGCCTGGATGGCGGAGGACGTCACCGCAGACGCCGGCTTCGGAGAGATCACAGGTGTGCACGCCGAAGCTTGGGAGATCTGGCTGGCCGCTGTAGAGCGGGCGACCCCCGACAGGCAGGCCCTCGCAGGCCACCGAATCGCGGTGGATCTCGCAGATGGAGCGGCCTCACCCTGCGCGCGTTGGCTGGTTGACAATGTGCCAGCAGACTGGGTATTCCTGGGTGACGGCAGTGGAGTGGTCAACGACGGTGTGGGCAGCGAGCACCTGGACAACCTCGGACGGGTCGTGGTGGAACAGGGCTGCGTAGCTGGCTTCGCCGTCGATGGGGACGCCGATCGATGTCGCCTCGTCGACGGCCGCGGAGAACCGGTCCCGGGCGACGCGGTGACCTGGCTCCTGGCCCGGTCCATGGCTGTGAAAGAGCTCGTTGTCACGGTCATGAGCAACGGCGCCCTCGAGCTCGCCCTCCCCGGAACACGGGTGATCCGAACACCGGTCGGCGACCGCCACCTACGCGAGGCGATGGATCGCGACGGAATTCCCTTGGGGGCCGAAGAATCCGGGCATGTGCTCTTCGAGGATCACGCCTCGGGAGATGGCATCGTCACCGGGCTGCGAGCCCTCGCTGCCCTCCTCGAGAGCGGCGCCCCCATCGGTGATGTCCTGGCTGGTTTCTCACCGTTTCCACGGGCGCTCACCAAAGTACCGGTCTCGGCGCGCCCACCCCTCGATGAGGTCGATGCCATCGTGCAGGCCAGATCAGAGGGGCTAGCCAAGCTAGGTGCTGGAGGGCGCATCTTCCTGCGCTATTCCGGAACCGAAAACTACATGCGTGTCCTCGTCGAGGGCCAGCATCCGGGGGACGTGCAGTCGATCTCGGAGCAGGTGACGGCGGTCTGCAAGAGGGCGCTCGCGTGAGACTGGTGTGCACAGCTGCTCAGGCCCGAGAGCTGGACCGCCGGGTCATCGAGGATCTGGGGCTCCCCGGGATTGCACTGATGGAGATCGCGTCGAGAGGAGTGGCCGAAGCCGTCCGCGACCACCACGCCGACCCCGCTCGACAGGGCACTGTCGTCGTCTGTGGCGGGGGAAACAACGGCGGAGACGGGTATGCCGCCGCGCGCTGGCTTCACGGCTGGGGTTTCCCGGTAAGCCTGCTCCCGCTCACCGACCGCTCCACCGGAGACGCAGGTGTGATGCGAGACGTCTGTCGAAAGATGGGGATCCCCGAGATCAAAACCCTCGGAGATGCTGGCCTTCTCGTGGATGCCGTGTTTGGCACCGGGCTCTCCCGGGCGCCGAGCGGCCCCTATCTGGAGATCATCGAAGCAATAGCCGCCCACCCAGCCGATGTGGTCGCCGTCGATCTGCCGAGCGGCCTGTCGGCGGATACCGGTGCGCCGCTAGGGGTCTGCGTGCCGGCGAAACGCACTGTGACTTTTGGCCGTTTGAAGGCTGGACATCTCGGGGAGCCTGGCGCGGATCTCTGCGGGATCGTCGACGTGATCGACATCGGCTTGCAGGCCAGCTCCCCCAGCAATCTCGCCATCGCCGAGATCCCCGAACCAACAGATCTTTCCTGGCCAACGCGCTCTGCGGCCGGCCACAAGAAGTCTTCGGGGCACCTCTTGGTGGTTGCCGGGTCCAGAGCCATGTCTGGGGCGGCCATCCTCACGTGCCGCGGCGCTCTCGCCGCCGGGGCTGGGTTGGTCACTCTCCTGGCGCCGAGATCGGCTCGCCTCGCGGGGATCCCGCCAGAGGTCATGGTCATCGACGGCGGGCAGGGCGACGTTCTCTCTACCATCGATGCCGATCTCAGCGCGTTCACAGCCATCGCCACCGGGCCCGGATTGGGGGGTGGCGAGCCCCTGACGCCGACGCTGCTGCAGGCCCTGAAGCGGCTGTGGCGGGACGAGACACTTCCCGTGGTCTTCGATGCGGACGCCCTGGTGGCCACTGGCGAAAAAGCAGGCGGTCCGCGGGTGATCACGCCCCATGCCGGGGAGGCGGCCCGGCTGCTCGGAGTCTCTGCAGCGGCTGTTCAAGGTGACCGATTCCGCTTGGCGCCGAAGCTCGCAACTGCTTGCACAGCGCTCCTCAAGGGACGCAACAGCCTGATCGCGACGGCCGGGGCGCGCACCTCGGTGAATCCCACTGGCGGACCCGTGCTCGCGACGGCGGGATCCGGGGACGTGCTGTGCGGCGTCGTCGGAGCTCTCCTGGCTCGAGGACAGACTGCTCGAAACGCCGCGGTGCTCGGGGCCTACATCCATGGCGCCGCTGGAGACATCCTCGCCGAAGAGCGAAGCCAAGGGTGGACCGCTGGCGACATCGCCGACGCACTGCCGCGGGCAATCCAAGCGCTATGACCACCCTCGTCACCCGAGATCCAGACGACACCCACGCCCTGGGGGCGCGCCTCGGTCGCGTTGCGGAGCCCGGCACAGTCGTCGCCCTGATCGGCGACCTGGGTGCTGGGAAGACCGTATTCGCCCGTGGAGTGGGGGAGGGACTGGGAGTACAGACCCGCGTGAGCAGCCCCACATTCGTCATCGTCCAGACTCACGAAGGAGGACGATTACCGTATTGGCACGCCGACTTCTATCGCCTCTCCGTTTCTGACGAACTGGAGCAGCTCGGTCTCGATGAGGTCCTCGAAGGGCCAGGCGTCACCGTGATCGAGTGGGCAGATCGCTTCCCGGAGTGCCTGCCCGCCGACCGCCTCGAGGTGAGGATCGACGACGACGACGACGGCAGGCGAATCACCCTGCGGGCCACGGGTTCTCGGCATCGATCCCTGGAAGTGACCCTTGCCCTTTGAGGAGCCAGTCGAGCCGAGCCCGAGAGCACAGCGGGATCGACTGAGCTTCAGCCGCGGCGCGCGCAGCCCCGGTCCCGGAGATCGCTCGCTGGGCGGTCTGTTCCTCCTGCTTGGACTGGTGACGATAGCCCTCGTCCTCCGTCCGCTATGGACCCCTTCCGTCGGTCCTGGCACCCTGGTCGAGGTGTCCGGCGATGTGCCGAAGCCAGGGACCTACCTGGTCAAAGAGGCCACCGCTGCGGCGGCGATTACGGCGGCCGGCGGCGACCCCACCCTCGGCGGATCGCAGATCATTCCCGAGGGCTATCAGGTCATCGTAGACGGCGACGAGGTGAGGGTCGCGCTGCCCTCGGACCCGATGCTCGTAGCGCTCCCCATCGACATCAACGCCTGTGAGTCTCCGGCACTAGAGGCCATTCCCGGCGTTGGTTCTGCCACCGCGGCGGCGATCATCGCCGACAGGGAGTCGAGAGGGCTCTTCTACGAGCCTCAGGATCTTCGCCGGGTGCGAGGAATCGGAGCAACGACGCTAGAGGGGATCCTGCCCTTTGTCACCGTGGGCGACGTCGGACCGAGGCCGCCTCCCACTCTCCTCGACCTGAACACCGCCACCGCCGATCAGCTCGAGCGGCTGCCGGGGATCGGGCCAGTCACCGCGGCGCGAATCGTCGTGAATCGCGAAGACAAGGGTGCGTTCAAGAGTCCAGATGATCTGCAGCGCGTAAAGGGTATTGGCCCGAAGACAGTCGAGAAGATCCGAGGCCAGGTGGTGGCGGAGTGACCGTCTACCTCGACCACAATGCGACCTCTCCGCTCCTCCCGGAGGTCCTCGAAGCGATGCGCCCGTGGCTGGGAACACCGGCCAATCCGGCATCCGCCCACATCTTTGGGCAGCGAGCGACGGTGGCCGTGGAGGAGGCCCGCAGCCACGTGGCGGCGCTGACCGGTGGTGTGCCAGCCGGCGTCGTCTTCACATCCGGCGCGACCGAGGCAAACCACACCTTTCTACACGGACACGGGGGAATTTCGAGCATCGCGGTGTCGGGAATCGAACACCCATGTGTGCACGATGCGGTGGCACGGCTGGGCGCCGAGGTCCTCCCGATCCCGGTCGGCGCCAACGGCCGAATGGGCGTTGTGCCGGCTGCGGACTTGATCGTGATGATGGCCGCCAACCACGAGACCGGGGTGATCCAGCCGGTGAACGAGGCGAGAGCCAGGCATCCTGGGGCGATCTTCCATGTGGATGCTACCCAAGCCGCCGGTCGGATCCCCCTCGCTCTCGGGGACATCGATGGCGTGGTGCTCTCCTCCCACAAACTCGGCGGCCCGGGAGGGGTAGGGGCCTTGATTCTCAAGGATGGAGAGCCATTTCCCGCACTACTAGGTGGCGGATCCCAAGAGCGGGGGCGTCGGGCGGGCACCGTCTTCACAGCCGGAGTGGTGGGGTTTGGCGAAGCTTGCCGGATCGCCGCTGCAGAGCTCGAGAGCCGCTGTCGACACTGGACCGTGTGGAGCGACCAGATCCGAGAAACAGTCCGAGCTCTCGGCGGGGAGGTCATCGGCGCGCCGCTGTTGTCGAACACCACGTGCGCGGTCTTTCCCGGGATCCAAGGGGAGAGTTTGGTCCAGGCCCTGGATCTGAATGGAGTCGCCGCGTCGGCAGGAGCGGCCTGTGCATCCGGTAGCCTCGAGGCGTCACCCGTTCTGAAGGCCATGGGCCATCCACATCCGGACTGCGTTCTTCGGATCAGCCTCGGACCGCGAACCACTGAAGTCGACATTTCGACGGGGATCACCGCACTCCGCGCCGTCGTGCCCCTGCTGCGCCGCGGCTAGCCTTGATCGGTCGTCACTTGGATGATCGTGTCGGCGTCTTCTGCTTGCCCAAAGTCGGCCATGTCCACCGCGAGTGGCTCGGCGTCGGGCTGCAGGTCTTGATGGGCCTCGAGCAGCGCCACAGCCATCGCTTTCGCTGTCTGGTAGCGATCGTCAGGGCGATGCGCCGTGCTCTTTCGGACGATCGAGCGCAGGGGAATGGGAAGGCGCTCCATGACCGTCGGGTCTATGGCCGCCATGGCGAGATCGAAGGGACGACGCCCGGTCACGAGGATGTACAGGGTAGCGCCGATGCCGTAGACGTCGGCCGGCGGACCCGCTCGGCGGGGATCGACGCGCTGTTCGGGCGACATGTAGGCCAGGGTGCCGAGGGTGTCTCCCGTACCGGTGACCCGAGCGTCGGTGCTCATGGCGAGGACCCGCGCGATGCCGAAGTCGGTCAGCTTGACGCCGGCCTCGTCGACGCCGAGCAACATGTTGTGCGGCTTGATGTCGCGGTGCACCACCCCAGCCGTGTGGGCGTACTCGAGGCCGCGCAACGCCTGGAACATGAACTTTATCGCGGTTTCTGGCGGCATCCTGCCGTGGCGACGCACGTGTGTGGACAGGCTGGCTTGGGCGAGCTCCATCACGAAGAAGAAGTGGTCTTCTTCTTGACCGATGTCGTGGACCCGGATGATGTTCGGGTGGTCGAGCTGAGACATCGTGCGCGCTTCGTTGAGAAAGCGGGTGCGGGTCTTGTCGCTTCGCGCGTTGTGCGGCAACAAGAGCTTGAGGGCGAGCTCTTGATTGAACCAGTGGTCTCGAACCTGGTAGACCGACGCCATTCCACCGGTACCGAGGAGGTTCTTGAGTTCGTATCGTCCGCCTCCGACCGTCTTGGGTGGCGAGGGAGGAATGGAAGGCCGTCTACGCATCGCCTGTCATTAAGCCGCACGCGGCTCGATGTACACCAGTCCGATGACAAACGATACAATCCCCACGTGGCCACCACATCCCCAATAGAGTTCTGGCTCGGCTTGCTGGCATTCCTGTCGCTCGCAGCGTTGCAGTCGACGCCAGCCCGCGCAGCCGACTGCCCCGAGCACTACACGGCCCTGCAGTTCGAGGATCAGCTCGGAGCAGCAGAGAGTGCGCTCGCAAGCGTCGATATTGAACTTTTCAAGTCCAACATGGAGAGGGCCGATCAGATGATCCCCTGTCTGAGCCAGCGAGTGATACCGTCGCTGGCGGCCACCTATCACCGCTTCTATGGGCTGCGGCTGTTCGGTGCGCGGGATCTATTTGCCGAGAAGGCGTTCAAGGCGGCTCGCTACCTCGAGCCCGGCTACGTGTTCTCCCGCTCCCTGATCGCCGACGGCAACCCAATCCACAAGGCGTTCGAGGGCGTGACATTTGATGATCGCCCCGTCGATCCCCTCGAGGCACCCGGCGGCGGGTCGATCTACATCGACGGCAGCCGCTCCTTGCAGCGCCCGAACGAGTGGCCCACACTGATCCAGTGGGTCGAGGGCAATAACGTGCATTTCTCGGAGTACCTGCTGCCCGGAAATCCCGTACCAACCTACCCACTCGCCTCGGACATCTCCGGAGTCAAGCGCGACCCGTCCCTTCCCCTCCTCGCGACGAGCGGCGGAACTGCCGTGTTGGCGGGGGCGCTGTACGGCATCGCACTCATCAACCAAGGGCGGTACAAAAACACTGTCAACCCAGTACCGGACCCCGACCTCACCAATCTCCGCCGCACGACCAACACGTTAGTGGTTGTATCTGGGATCTCCGCAGCCACAGCGGTAGGAACTGGGGTGGCGGTAGTGGCCACATGGTGATGACGTGCTGAGGATTGGCGAGACCATTGACCGGTACACCGTCGAAGCCCTGATCGGTCAGGGTGGAATGGCTGCGGTGTACCGCGCCAAGCACAACGCACTGGACTCGCTGCACGCCGTGAAGATCCTCTTCATCACCGCCCCAGCCATCCGGCGGCGGCTGATGCAAGAGGGCAAAGTTCAGGCGAACCTGCGCCATCCGAACATCGTCGCGGTGACGGACGTGTTGGAGATCCAAGGCGCACCGGCGCTAGTCATGGAGTACGTCGCCGGCCCCGCACTGGACCAGTGGCTGCAGGAACACGAGCCCACTCTCGACGAGGCGCTCTTCCTGTTCCGAGGCATCCTCCGTGGCGTGATGGCCGCCCACGAACGCGGGGTCATCCACCGGGATCTGAAGCCCGCCAACGTCATGCTCGCGCCCACGAACGAGGGATTGGTGCCCAAGGTCACCGACTTCGGGCTGGTGAAGTCGCTCTCCGACCAGCGTGGCAAGACCCAGACGGGCATGGCCATGGGCACGCCCGAGTACATGGCGCCCGAGCAGATCCGCGACGCAAGTGATGTCGACCAGCGCGTCGACATGTTCGCGCTGGGCTGCATGCTCTACGAGCTGGTGTGCCACAGGCGTGCCTTCGAGGGGCCCGACAACGTCACGATCTTCAACGCGATCGTCGAGGGCAAGTACGCGCCGCCTCGCAAGTTCATCGACAACCTGCCGCGAAACGTACTGATGGCGATCCGTTGGCTCCTCGAGTCCGATCGGGAAAAACGCCTCGGCTCCTGTGTCGAGCTCTTCGATCTGCTCTTCGAGGACAGCACGGTCGGTCGCCTCGAATCTCCAAAAGAGGCCATCAAGCCGATCCACATCTCCAGCATCACCGAGCAACCGGTGATCTTCGACGCGGTGAGTCCGAGCAAGGCCCTCTACTCGACCCCGCCCCCCGCACCGCAGGCGTCGGTGGAGACCGCACCGCCCGCCAACCTGCGCAGCTTGACACCCAGACAGGTGGTCGGCACGCCGGCCCCGGTCGGAGCACGAAACGAACAGCCGGATAGTGCCCTTCGAACCCTCTATGTACTCATTCCAGTCGTCGCTGTCCTCATGGTGGGCGTGCTGGTTGGCTCCGCGTCGTCGACGATGTGGGGGCAGGGGTACACCGTCGTGCCCAATCCGACGCCATTTGGCACACCGCTGCCGCTCCCAACGGGGGCTATCGACGTCGAGACCGATCCGATTGTGACGAACAACGGTGACGACGATCCTGCTCCGATCCAAGACGATCCCTCGCAGGGCAATCCAGACCCGCGCCCAACGCCCGCGCCGGCTCCGCCAAACCCGCAGCCAAACGGAAACCCGGATCCCGTTCCCGCACCGGTCCCTGCACCTGTGCCTGCACCGGTCCCGGCACCCGTTCCCCCACCCGAGCCTCCCGTCCTCGTCGCAGAGCCACCAGCGCCAGCACCCGCAGGAGGCGTGAGCCCCACCCAGACTGGAGATGCCAAGTCGGTCGTTCTCGAGGGCGGGGGGAAAAGCATCACTCTGCCGGGCCTGGTGCCAGCCGGCAGCTACACCATCCATGCCGACTTCGGTCAGGGACTCGCGCCAGCCGGGAACGCGGTGGTCCGAGACGGGCAGCCCTTCACGGTGGATTGTCAGTCCTTCTTCGCGCAGTGCACGCAGAAATAGGTCAAGTCCGACTTGACCGGCAACTGAGCCTCTCCAATTGCCGGTCAAGTCCTGCGGCTGCACCCATGACCTGCAAACTGACGAACATGTGGCTTTAAACCTGCACAATTGCAGTCGTCTACGAAGGCCTCCGAAACCTGGAGAATATGTACGACAGCTCACAGCCCATGGGTTTGACTCCGGACTTGACCTTACGAGTACATACCCTCGATGGTGTCCGACCAGTTCTCGTTGATGGGGCGGCGCTTGATCTTGAGGGTCGGCGTCAGCTCGCCGTGGTCGATGCTGAAGTCGCGCTCCAACACCGTGAACTTGCGAATGTGCTCGACCCTGGCGAACAGACTGTTCACCTTGTCCTCGATGTCCTTGTCGAACTGGGCGATGAGCTTGACGTTGTTGTGCACGCCGTCGGCAGCCGCGCCGTGGTCGGATGCCCAGGCCGCCGCGGCCTCGGGATCGAGGGTGATCAGGGCCGAGAGGTACTTCCTCCGGTCTCCGATGACCACCGCCTGGGAGACCAGGGGCAGGTTCTTGAGGGCAGCTTCGATGTTCTTTGGGGCGATGTTCTTTCCACCGGCCGTGATGATGATCTCCTTCTTTCGGCCGGTGATCGATAGATATCCGTCGCTGTCGAACGAGCCGAGGTCTCCGGAGTGCAGCCACCCGTCGATGAGGCACTCGCTGGTGGCGGCCTCGTCCTTGTAGTACCCGAGGAACACGTGTGGCCCGCGCACACAGATCTCGCCGTCCTCGGCGATCTTGACCTCGGTGCCCGCCAGCGCCGGACCGACCGTTCCAAATCGGGTCTGCCCGACGAGGTTGAAGGAGGTGGGGCCGCAGTCTTCGGACTGACCATAGACCTCGTGAATCGTCAGGTCTAAGCCGGAGAACCACTCGAGAATCTCCGCGGAGATCGGGGCGGCCCCGGTCACACACATGCGAGCATTGCCGAGTCCCATCAGGGGCTTGATCTTCGAAAAGAGCAGCCGCTTCGCCATCTTGTGCTTGAGCTTGAAGAGCAGCCCAGGGGCCTCTCCCCGATTGCGCAGGTTGCTGGACTGGGTCCCGACCTTCATAGACCACTTGAGGATCCTGGCCTTTGCGCCAGTTGCTTCCGCCATCTTGGCCGACACCTTTGCGTGCATCTTCTCCCAGATCCGCGGAACTCCGAACAGGACTGTCGGCTGGACTTCCTTGAGGTTCTCCGCGACTTGATCGATGGACTGGGCGAAGTAGATCGACGAGGCCATCGTGATCGGTGCGTGGATCGAGAACATCTGCTCGGCGATGTGGGAGAGCGGCAGGTAGGACACGCTGTAGTCTTCGGAGACCATGGTGGCGATCACAGCCGCGGTATCGGCGGTCCAAGTGAGGTTCCGATGGGAGAGCATCACCGCTTTGGGTGGGCCCGTGGTTCCAGACGTGTAGATGAAGGTGGCGATCTGGCCCTCTTCGAGTTCCCCGAGACGCTCGTCGGCGACGGATTCCTCGACTTCCTTGGCGTGACCGAGGAAGTCCTCCCAGGACATGACCAGCTCGTCGTCGACCGCCGGGACGCCCCTCATCATGACGACGTGGCGGAGGTTCGGGAGATTATCCCGCTCGGCCTTGACCTTTTCCCACTGGCCCAGGTCCTCGAGAAGGGCGATACAGGCGCCGGAGTGGTCGATGATGTACTGCACCTCAGTGGCGGAGCAGGTTGTGTAGATGCCCGCCGGGGCGCCACCGGCCATCATGGTAGCCACGTCCAACAGGACCCACTCGGGTCGGTTGAAGCCGAGGATTGCGGTCGTATCTCCCGCCTTGAACCCGAGCGCGATCAGAGCGCGCGACACCTCGACGACCTGTGCACTGTAGGTGCCGTAGCTGGTCGGCAACCACGTTCCGTTGTGGTCGCGAACGTAGTACGCGGGCAGATCACTGTTGGCGCGCCCTTGGGCAAGGAGGCGCGAAGGAATCGAGTCGATCATGGGGTGGTCCCTCCGAAGACGCGCACGATAGTCTCACGGGCCGGGTCGGTCAACGCGCGTCGGTGTTCTCCAGCGAGAGCACATCACGGGGCGTCAAGGCCAGCTTCAAGCGAAGGTCTTCGTTGAAGTCGGCGACCTGCTCCTCGATCACGGCGAGATCGACGGTGTTGCCAGGATGGGCCAGCAGCCGGCGAGCCTTGCTCAGGGGGAAGCTGCCGCCGATGAATCCACCGAGGATCGCGCCGACACTCGCGGTGCTGAGCAAGCGCCATTGAGAGAGCTCCGCGCGCGTCCGGGCGTCAGTGGCGCCTGCTCCGGCGACGATCGAACCGGCAATGCCCGCCACGCCGAGACCATAGAGCACCCCGCCCATTGTTCGTTTTGCACGCACCTTCTGCTTGACAACCTGCTGCAGGCTCAGCTCTCCGACACGGTCCAGGTAGGAGAGGGTGTCCAAGCGCTGCGGGCCCTGGAACACACCCCAGCCATCCACCCGGTAGTAGTAGGGCACGTGCATGGAGCGCCAGCCCCAGCCGCCGTAGCCCCCATAGCCGTAGTAGTCGGTCTGCAGGGTCGAGCCGACAGCCAGCCCCGAGTAGTGCTGGACCGACAGGTGCTGCCGGCGGTACTTGCGAAGCGCTTGGAGCCGGTCGGCGCCCAGCTCGGGGTCGGCCGGCGCTGCTGGCGCTGGCGGTGGCCGAGAGACACGGGGAGTTTGGGGAATGGCGAGAGGGCGTTCGACGTTCGGCGCGGCCTCTGGGGGATGCGCTGGCGCTGGGGGCCGTTCGACGGGAGGGCGCGCGGCCTCGACCGGGGGCGCTTCAGCGGGAGGGCGCGCTGCCTCGACCGGGGGCGGCGCTTCAGCGGGAGGGGCTGGGCCCTCGACCGGGGGCGCTGTTTCTGCCGGAGGGGCTTCGGGGGCTTCGTCGTCCTGCGCCAGGGCCACGCTCAGGGAGAGAAGTATCGCGACAATCATTTGGATTGCCGCGCCTTTGCCAGGTAGTGAGCTGCCTTTCGGAAATCCCAGTTGGTGCGTTTCATGATCTCCTGGACCGTTCCAGCGAGACCGAGCTGGCCAACCATGGCCTCGAGCTCTGCGGGACTCGGGATGTCGCCGCTAGCGGCGCCAGAGATCGCTTTGTGAGCGGACTTTGCGGCCTGCTGTTTGGCTCTTGCCGCTGCCTTCTGTTTTGCGGCCCGTGCCGCCTCGGCTGCCTGCCGCTTGGCGTTCTGGGCGGCGCCTCGAGCCTTCTGAGTGACGTTCTCTCTAAAGAACTCCTGCTCGGGCGAGCTCCCTCCGCGCTGGCTCTCTTGTTCGCTCCGCTGTCCCCGCTCGACGGTCTCTGCCCGACTCCGCGCTCGCTGGGCCTGATGCTCCTTCTCGGAGTGTTCACGCCGCTCTTTGAGCGCCTGCCGCCGTTGGGCTTGCATCGCCTCGTATTTTGCATCGTCGTGAGGCGCGTACTCGACGTTGTCCCAGTGGGCGCCAAAGTGGGGGTCATCCCAGCCCTTGGAGGGCCACTCCGGCTCGGGCAGCCCAGTGGATGGGCGCTCGACTTCAGATGGCCAGCTCATGAGGACAGGGCCCAGATCCAGCGGTTCGAATCCCACGCCAGTATGCACATAGTCCGGCTTCATGGGACCGTCGGTCTTCCCGTCCCCGAGCCAGTCCCGTGGGCGGGCAAGGACCCCAGCCAACGGGACACCGACAAACGCGGTGACCAGGAAGCTCCCCACCAACACGGCACTCTCAATGATCACGGTTTCCCTCCCTTGACTGCCACATGTTACCGGGTCGCGGGGGGTACGAGGGACTGGACACGCTCATTGCATGGGACGGCGGACTCACGTTGTTGGCTCCGCTCGTGGCGATCGCCCTCGCGCTCATCACCCGCAAGGTGATCCCCAGTCTCGCCGCCGGCGTCGTGGTGGGGGCGCTTGTGGCGGCGCGAGCCAACGCAGTGATTGCAGCGACGAAGCTCGGCAGCTTCAGCCTCGCGATCGTCACCGCCGAAGACAAGATCCTCATCTGCCTCTTCTCGCTGCTGGTGGCCGGCACCGTCGGGGTCATGGGTCGGGCTGGTGGCACCCGGGCCATGGTGCTGAAGGTCGAGATCTTCGCCAAGGGCCGCCGCGGCGCGATGGTAGCGAGCTGGCTGGCTGGTGCGCTGGTGTTCTTCGACGACTACGCCAACTGCCTCGTGGTGGGCAGCGCGATGGGTCCCGTCGCGGACCGCTTCCGAGTGAGTCGCGCAAAACTGGCTTATATCGTGGATGCTACCGCGGCACCTGTCGCTTCGCTCGCCCTGATCTCCACTTGGGTTGGCTACGAAGTCTCGATGATTGCCGACAACATGCCAATCGAGGGCGCCAACGGCTTCAACATCTTCCTGAGTGCGCTCCCGTACCGGTTCTACTGCATCTTGACCCTGTTTTTCGTGGGCGCCGTGGCGCTCTCCGGTCGCGACTTCGGTCCCATGGCCAAGGCCGAAAAGGAGGCGATCGACAACCCCGTCGAGGCCCCCCCTGGAACCGACCGCAACCCTCGCCCAACCTACGTGAGTCTCGCGACAGTGCCCATCGCTGTCCTGGTGATCGGCACCTTTGCCCTCATGTACCGCTCCGGCTGGATCGCGCTGGGGGCCTCGGGCTGGGCCAGTCCACTCGCCGTCATCTCTGCCGTCGAAGACCCCTACAATCCGATGTTCCAAGGGTCACTTTCCGCATTCGTGGTCGCCTGCTTGATGGCCTTGGGAACGCGCACTCTCGATCTGAGAGAGGTCGGAAAGGGCGCCTGGGGAGGTATGAAAGTGGTGCTCTCCGCCCTGGCCATCCTGTTCTTCGCCTGGCTGCTCTCCGATGTCATCAAGGACACCCACGCCCAGGACTTCATCGCCCAGGGCCTCGAGGGGCGCCTGGATCCGTGGACGCTTCCCGCCCTCGTCTTCTTGCTGGCCTGCGCCACCGCCTTTGCCACCGGCAGCTCGTTCTCCACCATGGGCGTGCTTATTCCGCTGGTCATCCCGCTCGCCTACGAACTCGATGGTGGCGTTGGAGCGATCTTCTTAGCCAGCTGCGCCGCTGTCCTCGACGGCGCTGTGCTCGGCGACCACGCTTCGCCGATCTCCGACACAACGGTGCTGTCGTCCATCGGGGCCAATGTGGATGTCGTCACTCACGTCCGCACCCAGCTCCCCTATGTGCTCGTGGTCGGCGCCATCGCGCTGATCGTGGGCTCGATTCCGGCGGGAATGGGCTGGAGTCCCTGGATCCTCCTACCCATCGGCGCAGCGGCCTGTGTCGCGAGTGTGTTCCTGCTCGGCGAGAGCATCCCGGATCCGGAGCCCGTAGCCTAGCCGCGAGCTAGGCCTTCTGGAACTCTCCAGCTTTCAGCTTCGCCCAGTATTCGTCCAGGGACTTCTTCACCTTTCCGGAGAGCAGGATGGCGCCCAGGATGTTCGGGAAGGCCATAGCGAGGACCATCAGGTCGGAGAAGTCGAGCACGCTGCCGAGCTGGAAGACCGAGCCGCACCACACGCAGATGAGGAAGAGCACCCGGTAGGGAAGGATCATGCCTTCGCCGAACATCCAGGTGACGGCCTTCTCGCCGTAGTAGCTCCAGGAGATCATCGTCGAGAACGCGAACATGAGCACGGCAAAGGACAGGACCATCGGGAACCAAGGCATCACGGTGCCAAACGCCTGCTGGGTCATGACGACGCCGCTGCCCACGTCTTCTGCGAGGTAGGCGCCGGTGACGACGACTACGATTCCAGTCATCGAGCAGACGACGATCGTATCGATGAACGGCTCGAGCAGGGACACGATGCCCTCGCGAACCGGGTAGGGCGTCGATGCGGCAGAGTGGGCGATAGACGCCGATCCGACGCCAGCTTCACTGGAGAAGCTCGCGCGCTTGAAGCCCTGGGCGAGCACACCGATCAGGCCGCCGAGACCAGCGGCGGGGCTGAACGCGTCGTGCACGATTGCTGTGATTGCGGCGGGCACGGCAGCGGCGTTGGCGACCACGACGACCAGCCCACCGAGGAGATAGATCCCGCACATCAGTGGAACGATGGTGCCGGCGGCGGCGCCGATCCGCTTGATGCCGCCGATGATTACCAAGCCCACCGCCACGGCGAGGAGCACGCCGTAGATCTTGGACCCATACGTCGGGTTGGCGAAGAAGGGTACGACCTCGGCAACCGCCGCATAGGACTGGTTGGCCTGGAACATATTGCCGCCGCCGAGGCTACCGCCGACACACATGATGGCGAAGGTCCAGGCGAGGAACTTGCCGAGGATCCCGAGTCCCATCTCGCTCAGGCCGCGGTCGAGGTAGTACATCGGTCCGCCAGAAACGGTCCCGTCTGGCTTGGTGACGCGGTACATCTGGCCAAGGGTGCACTCGGTGAATTTCGAGGTCATACCCAGAAATCCGGCGACCACCATCCAGAAGATGGCGCCCGGTCCGCCCACCGAGATGGCGATCGCGACGCCGGCGATGTTTCCAAGGCCGACGGTAGCGGACAGTGCAGAGGAAAGCGCCTGGAAATGGCTGATCTCGCCCTCGTCCTCGGGGTTGTCGTAGCGCCCAGCAGTGACGACCAGCGCGTGGCCAAAGCCCCAAATGTTCACGAAGAACATGCGCAGCGTGAAGAACACCGAGCCGAAGACCAGCCAGGCTACGACTGCCGGCATCTTTGCATTCTCGGGGTTGGCCAGTGGGGTGGGGTCGAGTCGCTTCGTGACCGAGCGGACCACTGCACTGCCGTCTTCGCTGAGCGAGATGACCTCGGCTTTGCCGTCGTCCCCAGCGTCGATCTTCGAGCCGATCTCTACGTCGACTGCGTCATCGGGGAGCACGACGTCCTGCGGGACGACCATCGCGGTGCGTCGGTCGATGCGCACGGAGAAGTCAGAGAGATCGGTGACGGTGACGATGGCCTCTTCGTCGGTGAGCTCGACGCCCTCGGGCGGGGGCTCGAGGCCGGCGATCCCGAGGTCGATTTCCTGCGCTGGCACGTGGGCCACGAGGATGGCGCGAATCACTTCCCCATCCTTGGAGCTACGCGTGCCGCTGCGGATCTCGACGTCAATCTTGCCCATCCTGCGATCGATAGGTGCGTCGAGGGAAATCACGGGTTCGGCCACTGTGAATTGTCGCTGGTAGGTGTAGCCTTCGGCGGAGTGCCCAGTGACCTCTTCGTCCCCTACGATGGTGCCGACGCCATCGCCGAGTGCCAGGGTGTTGTCCCAGAAGACCAGGTCATAGAACATCACCCAGGCCAGGTTCCCGACCACGTACTGCCCGAAGGCCGCATCCATGCGATCCGTGATCGACGGCTCGGGCGCCTCTTCGGTCTCCTGCGAGAGGGCCGGAGCAGAGCAAAGGATAAACGCCAGGAAAACCGCGACCAGACGCACGAGAGCGGCGGACATACACACCTCCGCCGCCGCTGATAACACACGGCTCCGACTAGAAGGTGTCAAACCCCACTTTTCGCAGGCCGCGGCTGGTGCGGGTCCAGTCCTTTTCGACCTTCACGAATAGCTCGAGGTACACGCCGCAGTCCAGGGTGTCCTGGATGTCCTTGCGGGCGAGCGTTCCGATGCGTTTCAGCATCTCACCGCCCTTTCCGATGACCATGCCCTTCTGGGTTCCGCGCTCGACGACGATATCGGCATAGATGGAGACGCGGTTCTTGGACTCCCGCTCGCTCTCGTCGAACTGCACCACATCGACGAAGGTCGCATAGGGAACCTCCTGTGCCATGAGGTGGAAGATCTTCTCGCGGATGATCTCGGCGGCGAGGAATCTCTCGGAGACCTGGGTCCACTCGTCCTCGGGATAGAGCGCAGGACCCACCGGCAGGTTGGCGCGGATCTCGCGGAGAAGTCCCTCGACGCCGTCGCCGCTCATGGCTGAGAGGGGGATTGCCGCAGCTACTGGGAGTTCGTTGCGTACCGCGTCTATGACCGGCAAGACCAGCGGATAGGGCACCACATCGATCTTGTTGGCGATGAAGAGCACCGGCTTGCCGCTGTGGGCGATGCTCTTTGCGATTCGCTCGTCGAGGGCATCGAGGACCGGAAGCTCCCTCTTGACTCGCTTGGCTAGCTCGGTCATGTCGCCCAGCCAGCAGACGACATCAACGTCGTCGACGGCGGAGACCGCTCGCTGGACCATCGCCTTGTTGAGCTCTGTCCAAGCGTCGTGGATTCCCGGCGTATCGACGAGGATCGCCTGCATCTCACCGTCGGTGAGGATCCCGGCGATGCGGTTGCGAGTGGTCTGGGGTTTGGCCGAGGTGATGGCGAGCTTGCTGCCGAGCAACTTGTTCAGCAGCGTCGACTTTCCGGCGTTCGGGCGGCCGATGAGGGCCACAAAACCGGTCCGGAACACCGCCACTGGGTCGGTATCGCTCACGCTGTCTTCTCCACTAGCCACTGACCACGCTCCAGATTGGCATCCGCCTGGACCTCGACGCGCTGCAGTCCAAACTCAACTCGGAAGATCCGTATATTGGCGTTCGCCGATCCTCGCGCTCGAGTTTCGTCTCCAGCGGCACAACGAATCAGGATGGCCGTCGGCGAATCGAGTGCGTCGATGTGGCGGCGAATGGCGTCCTGGGCTCGCTTTGACTCGACCAGCTCGCGAAGCGAAGAGTGGTATGGACCGGCGATCAGACGCCCCATTGCGTCTGGCCCCGGCTGGGCGCCGACGCGAATGACCTCCACGGCCTGGGCCTCGAGGATCTCCATCATCTCGCGGCAGATGGCGACGGCGGCATCTACAGACAGTGCCGTGTAGCGGCCGCCCTCGTACATCTCGTGGAGTCGAGAACCTTCCAAGACAAGGGTGGGTTGTATGCGCGCGGTGTCGAAGTGCGCGGAGGCGGTAGTCGCGTCGCGAACGGCTGTTTGGAAGTCGGTCCCGGGAAGGCCCGGCGTCAGAACTGCCCCGACTCGCACGCCGAGATCCCGGAGCCCGGAGGCCATCTCGATGACCCGGGCCGACGTGTAGGGACGGCCAGCCCACCGCAGCACGAAGTCGTCGAAAGTGCTGACGTCCAGCTCGATGCCTATCGCGCCGCGCTCTACCAGTTCCGCGGCAATCGCACGGGTCAACAGATCGGGACGGACCCGGGCGGTGAAGGGCAGCTCGTCGATGGCATCGAGCATGTTCGTTGTGGGGGCCATCCCACCAAAGAACCCGACGGAGAGCAGATCGTCGGGCCGAGCGCGGTCGTTTCGGTAGTGCTCGACCAGCGCGGCGATCGTGTCGACCCCCGGGACCTCGGCGGCCTCCGGACACAGGACGCAGCGGGGCTCGTGGGGACAGCAGCCAAGCACGATGGGCACGATAGTGCGCCTTCGGCGGGACTTGATGGCTGGGATCTGGCTCATTCGATGACACCGAACCGGCCCAGGGCGGCCTTGGCGGCGGCTCGCGAGGCCTCTCGCTTGGTGCCCCCCTCGCCGCGTCCCACAACCTCGTCGTTGAGCACCACTTCGGCGGTGAAGGTGGGCTGGTGCGCGGGACCGCCAGTCTGCTCCACCAAGTAGGTCGGGGGCTGGCCCACCAATGCCTGTGTGTGTTCCTGGAGCAGGCTCCTCGCATCTTTCCAGGCGTTTGCCCGCTCTTCTGGCCTGTCGAGATCGGCGATTCGCGGCGTCATCCAGTCGCCGACCACTCGCTGGCAGACCGCAAAGCCAGCGTCGGTGTACACGGCGCCGAGGATCGCCTCGACGGTGTTCTCGAGGATCGAGATGCGCTGCCGACCGCCGTGTGCCTCTTCGCCCTTGCCCAAGCGGAGGTGGGCGCCCACATCCAGAGAGCTCCCAATCGCCGCCAAGACGTCGGTATTGACCAGGAGAGCCCGCAAACGGGAGAGCTCTCCTTCGCGCGCCAGGACAAAGTGTTCCATCAATAACAGCGTAGTGCACATCTCCAACACCGCATCGCCGAGAAACTCGAGGCGCTCGTTGTGCTCTCCGCCGTTCTCGTGCGCCCACGATGTGTGGGTGAGGGCACGCTCGAGGAGCTCCTGGTCTGAAAACGTAAGACCTAACGCGTCTTCCAGCGGATGCTGCTCCATCAAGATGCCTGAGCTCGAGTCTGTTCAGCGGCGAGCGCCCGGCGAATCCAGGCCCCACCGAGTACCCGGTCACCGTCGTAGAAAACGGCAGCCTGTCCCGGCGCAACGGCGCGTTCTGGCTCGAGAAACTGGACTTCGAACACCGCTCCGCTCCCGACACGGCACGGCACGCGGCGCCCCCGGTGGCGAATCCGGACGTGCACGGTCTGGTCCGGCCCGGGTCGGTCGTACCAGTTGGCGGCCCCAGCACGCAGCCCCACGTGATCGAGGAGCGAGACGCCGGTAGTCACGACCACCCGCCGCGTCTGCGGTTCGATTCGAAGCACGTAGGCTGGCCGCCCGAGAGACACGCCAAGACCTCGCCGTTGACCGACGGTGTACCTGAAGTATCCGTCGTGGTGCCCGAGAACGACACCGGTCTCGTCGACGATCTCTCCAGAGCCATCGACGCCGGGCCGATAGTCGGAGATGAAGCGCCCGTGATCGTCGTCCGGGATGAAGCAGATTTCCTGACTCTCTGCCTTTGAGGCGGTGATCAGTCCCATTCTCGCCGCGTGCTCTCGGACCTCTGGTTTGGTGAGCCCACCGAGGGGAAACAGCGTGTGAGAGAGGGCCTCTGCGGTGACCGGAAACAGGAAATAGGTCTGGTCCTTTTGGTCATCCACCGCCGTCTGGAGCTGCAGTCCATGGGGGCCCCCGGCGATGCGCGCGTAGTGACCCGTCGCCATGTGGGAGGCCCCGAGTGCGCGGGCGCGAGCGAGGAGGACCTGGAACTTGAGGACCCCGTTGCAGCGGATGCAGGGGTTCGGCGTCGCACCCAGCAGGTAGGTGTCTGCCAGATCGTCCATCACCGCCTTCTGGAAGGCGTCGCGGAGGTTCATCACGTAGAAGGGAATGCCCAGAGTATCCGCCACCCGCCTGGCGTCCAGTGCGTCATCGAGGCCGCAACAATGCCCTGCAACCGCGCCGGGAGCGGCATCGTGGAGCTTCATGTGCACCCCGATCACCTCGTGTCCCTGCTCGATCAACAGACCGGCCACAACCGAGGAATCCACTCCTCCGCTCATGGCGGCGACTACCTTCAAATGACCTCCGGATGTGGGGATAGATGTTGGGGCCATATCTCGGCGCGGGGTATAGGCCGACCATGTCGCTGCCAGTCGTCGCTATTGTGGGCAGGCCCAATGTGGGCAAGTCAACCCTGTTCAATCGCATCATCGGTTTCCAGAAGGCGATGGTTCACGACCGGCCCGGAGTCACGCGGGACCGCCTCTATGAAGAGACCGAGATCCTCGGACATCGCATGCTCGTCATCGACACGGGCGGCCTGGAGCCGGTGCCGGACACCGACCTCCTCAGCGCCATGCGGGTGCAGTCCCTGGTCGCCGTCGAAGAGGCAGATGTCATCGTCTTTCTCGTAGATGGGCAGTCGGGCTTCACCCCTCCGGATGCCGATGTCGCCGCGCTGCTGCGACGCACCGACAAGCCCGTCATCCTGGTAGTGAACAAGATCGACGGGGCACGGCACGAAGATCTCGGCGCCGAGTTCTATGTCATCGGCATCGACCCGCTCCTGACCGTCTCCGCTGCCCATGGCCGCGGCATGTACGAGCTGAACGAGGCCATCGTCGCGCGGCTGCCAGAGGTCTCCGACCAGGACTGGGCCGAAGATGACGGATTCATCGCCGAAGACGACGAAGACGGCGACAAGCCATTCAGCGGCCCGATCCGCATCGCCGTGGTCGGGCGGCCGAACATCGGCAAGTCCACCCTGATCAATCAGCTCCTCGGCGAGGACAGGCACCTCGTGCACGACAGCCCGGGCACCACCATGGATCCCGTCGATAGCGCCATCGCTATCGACGACCGAGAATACGTCTTGGTGGACACAGCGGGCGTTCGTCGCCGCGCCAAGATCGACGACAAGCTGGAGCGCTGGGTCTCGCTGCGGTCGATTCGCTCCATCGAGCGCTGTCACATCACCCTGTTGATGATCGATGGCACCGAAGGTCCAACCGAACAGGACGCCAAGCTCGCCGCTCTGGTCATCGGGCGGGGCAGGGGACTCATCGTCCTGGTGAACAAGTGGGATCTGACCAAGGACCTCGAAGACGTGAGCGCTGCGGGCGTCGAGGATCGGCTCGAGACCAAGCTTCCCCACGCTCCTTGGGCACCTCATCTCTTTATCTCCGCCAAGACCGGCAAGGGCCTGCACCGAATCCTGCCGATGGTCGAGTCGGTGTTCACTCAGTTCAATCAGCGGGTGGGAACGCCGACGCTGAACCGCTTCCTGGAGCGCGTCGTCATCGCTCACTCGCCTCCCCAAAAGCACCACCACCCGGTGCGGCTGTACTACATGAGCCAGACGCGCGTGCGACCGCCGACTTTCGCGGTCGTCTCCAACACGCCGGACGGGATCGGACCGGCCTATCGCCGCTACCTGGCGCGCCGGATTCGCGAGGAGTACGGTTTCGAGGGAACCCCACTCCGGCTGCACTTCAAGCGGCGACGGAAGCTCGGGGAAGACAAGGAAGGCTGACGCAAGTGCCGATCCGCATCCTCGAGGAGCACGTAGTCAACCAGATCGCCGCCGGGGAGGTGGTCGAGCGGCCGGCCTCGGTGGTCAAGGAACTCCTCGAGAACAGCCTGGACGCGGGGGCGACGCAGATCGACATCGCCCTTCGCGACGGTGGAAGGGCGCTGATCAGGGTCTCCGACAACGGCATCGGCATGAACAACACCGACGCCATGATGTGCTTCGAGCGGCATGCAACCTCGAAGATCCGTCGCGCCGAGGATCTTTCCCAGGTGACCACCCTCGGCTTTCGCGGCGAGGCACTGCCGTCCATCGCCGCAGTGTCGCGCTTCCAGCTGCTCACGCGTCCAGCCGACGAAGAGGTGGGAACAAAGGTCAAGATCGAGGGCGGCACGCTCCTGAGCTGCGTCGACGCCGGCTGTGCGGCGGGGACCCAGATCGACGTTCGCTCGCTGTTCTACAACCTGCCGGCCCGTCGAAAGTTCATGCGAACCCGCGGTACGGAGCAGTCCCACTGCGTGGAGATGGTCGTGCGTGAGGGCCTGGCGCGGCCGGAGGTCGATTTCACATTGACCCAGGATGGAAGGGAACTCCTGCGTGCACTGGGAGGGGTTGATCCGGTGACCAGGGCGCGGGACCTGCTCGGCAGGCATGGCCGCTCGCTGGTTGCGGCGCGCTTCAACCTCGGCGATCTGACCGTCGAGGGCCTGGTGAGCCCAGTGGGTATCCACCGCTCGACCGCGGTCGGCGCCATGTACCTGTACGTGAACGGCCGCTATGTCCGGGATCCCGTGGTTCGTCGTGCCGTGTACGAGGCGTACCGAGATCTCGTGCCCCGGGGTCGCTATCCGGTCGTCGTCCTCGACATCCGCTTGCCGCCTGCCGACGTGGACGTGAACGTGCATCCGACGAAGATCGAGGTTCGCTTTCAGAATCCACGGGGTGTGGGTCACGCCATCGCCACCGGCCTGCGCGAGGTCCTCTCCGCACAGGGAGTCAGTCGGGAGGCCCTGGTCTCCGAGCCGCTCACCGACGCCCCCCTGTTCGTGCCCAATACCGAGCCGCTACCCTTTCGTCCGCCGCGGAACATCCCAAGCCCGATCTATCTAGAGAAGGCACTTCCAAGGCCACATCCCGACGATGATGACCGCTGGAGAGAGCCTCCTGCCACCCCCTTGCTCGCCACCGAGCCCAGCATCGAGGCCGAGCGCGACATCGAAACCGAGCGTGGGATCGAGGGCGCTCCTCGGTACGGAGACCTGGTGGTGATCGGACTGCTGGCCGACCGCTGGGCGCTGTGCGAGGACGATGGAGAGCTGGTGGTCATCGATCCCGTCGCCGGTCGAGAGCAGCTCGCCTTTGCCAGCTTGCAGGCCTCTCCGGCTGAGGCCTTGGGTCAACGGCAGAGGCTCCTGGCACCCCGGCGGATCGAGATGCCGGTTGCCCGCGCCGATCGCATCGCAGCCGTCACCGAGCCCCTGGAGGATCTCGGGATCGCCCTGGATCGCTTCGCCCCAAACGCCTGGGCGGTTCGCACCTTGCCCCTGGCTCTGGTGGACGTCGACGTGGACGCCCTCCTCACCGATGTCGCCGCCGCCTCACCATCTGGGTTGTACGCCGCGATTGCCGCCCACGTCGCCAGCGCGGAGGAGAGCGCGCTGGACGTGTACGAGGTGCGGACCCTCCTGGCTTCCCTCGACGATGCGGGTCAGCCTGTGTCCAGCCCGACTGCGCTGCGGATCCCGCCTCGGGAGCTCATCGAGCGCTTTCGCCGGTCTCGTGGCTCGTGATCCTCGTCCTCTGTGGTCCGACGTCCGCTGGAAAGACGGATGTTGCCCTCCGAGTCGCCCAGCGCTTCGACGCCGTGATCGTCTCGGCGGACGCGATGCAGGTCTACCGGGGCATGGACATCGGGACCGGCAAGGCAACGCTCCAAGAGAGGGCGTCTATCCTGCACTTTGGCATTGATCTCGTCGCACCCGACGAGCCCTTCGACGCCGCGGACTTCGCGACCCTCTGCCAGGAGACGATGGCCGAACACGAGCGCGTCATTGTGGCGGGAGGAACCAGTCTATACATCCGCGCGCTCATCCGTGGGCTGGTGGAGACACCGGCGGTGGATCCGGCGTTCAGGACCGAGCTCGAAGGCTACGACAACCTGCACGAGCGCCTCGAGAAGGTGGATCCGGTCCTCGCCGAGCGCCTTCACGCCAATGATCGCGTCCGTCTGATCCGAGGTCTCGAGGTCTTTCACGCCAGCGGGCAGCGCCTCTCAGACCTGCAGGCCGCCCACGCCGCAGAGCCCGATCGCGTCGAGGCGGCGGGGATCTGGCTGGATCGGCCCGACCTCGACGAGCGCATCGACGCCCGGGTCCTCCAGATGGTCGAAGAAGGCTATGTCGGCGAGGTCCGCGGGCTCCTCGATCGCTACGACCGGACCATCAAACCCATGTTGTCCCTCGGATATCGGCACATGTGCGCCCACGTACTCGACGGGCTTCCTCTGGACGAGGCCATCCGTTTGACCCAGCGCGACACCCGGAGGTTTGCCCGCAAGCAGCGCACCTGGATGAAGAGCCTGGGCTATCCGAGAACCGATCAGGGTCGCCTGGAGGCGGCGATGGCGGCGGCAGAGCGCGCTTTTCCAACCCCGACCTGAGGCAAAGAACGGGGAGCCACGATATGGTCTCGCCTTTCCGAGAGGGTTCCATGGACGTCGTCCTCGATTTCGAACGACCCATTGTCGAGCTTCACAAGCGCATTCTTCAGCTCAAGAACCTGCAGGACAGCGAGGGCGTGAACCTCTCCGCCTCCATCAGTCAGCTGGAAGTCCAGGCCACCAAGCTCCAGGAGCAGATCTTCACCAAGCTGACGCCGTGGCAGCGGGCCCAGCTGGCGCGCCATCCACATCGTCCCTACATGCTGGACTATGTCAAAGAGCTCTTCTATGAGTTCAACGAGCTGCACGGCGATCGCGCCGGCTTCGACGACGCCGCCATCATCACCGGAATGGGCCGTTTCAAGGCGACTCATGGCGATGCTTGCGACGATCTGCCGGTGGTGATCATCGGCCACCAGAAGGGCCGGAATACCAAAGAGAATCTCGTTCGCAACTTCGGAATGGCGCGGCCCGATGGGTATCGCAAGGCCCTGCGAGTGATGCAGCTCGCAAACAACTTCGGGCTGCCCATCATCACCTTCATCGACACTCCGGGCGCCTACCCGGGCATCGACGCCGAGGAGCGCGGTCAAGCCGAGGCCATCGCGCGAAACATCATGGAGATGGCCAACTTCAAGGTGCCAATCGTCGCCATCGTCACCGGCGAAGGCGGGTCGGGCGGCGCCCTCGCAATCGGGGTCGCCAATCGTGTGATCATGCTGGAGAACTCCATCTACTCTGTGATCTCCCCGGAAGGATGCGCGGCGATCCTGTGGCGAGATCGCGCCGAAGGCCCCCGCGCCGCGGAGGCCTTGAGGATCACCGCATTGGACTGTGCGGAGCTCGGGGTCATCGACGAAGTGATCGCCGAGCCCCTCGGAGGCGCGCACCGCTATCAGGAGCAATCGGTGAACTCCATCGGCGACGCAATCCGCCGCCACCTCGCCGAGCTGCTTCCCCTCGACGCCGAGGCACTCGCCGAGGACCGCTATCGCCGGTTCCGCTCGATGGGCCGCCTCACCGAGGTCGAAGAGTGAAGAAGATCACGATCTCGCCGGGCGGAAGCCTGAAGGGGTCGGTGGCGCTCCCTGGCGACAAGTCGATCTCCCATCGCTCTCTACTCTTCAATGCCCTGGCCAGTGGTCCGGCCAAGATCTCCGGGCTTCTGAACTCCGAGGATGTCGAAGCGACACGACGCGCCGTGGAAGCCCTGGGCGCAAAGGTCGCTCGCGACGGCCGAGATCTCGTGGTGCATCCGCCCAAGGACGGGCTGAAAGAGCCCGAAGACGTCATCGACTGCGGAAACTCCGGCACCACCATCCGGCTGTTGACCGGCGCCCTCGCCAGTCAACCCTTCTTCTCCGTCCTCACCGGTGATTCCTCCCTTCGCAGGCGACCAATGAAGCGTGTCGTCGACCCCTTGAGGCGCATGGGCGCCGTACTCGACGGTCGAATGCATGGGGATCGTCCACCTCTGTCTGTGCGCGGCCAAGAACTCCGAATGACCCATCACGATCTGAAGATCGCTTCCGCCCAGGTGAAGACCGCACTCCTCCTCGCCGGACTGAGTTCGGGCGTTGCGGTGCGAGAACCTCGACAGAGCCGAGATCACACCGAGCGGCTGCTCATGCAGATGGGCTGCACGCTTCGCAAGGACGCCGAAGACTGGCTGGTCCTGCTGCCTGCACGAGAGCTCGAGCCGTGCGATATCAAGGTTCCCCGCGATATCTCAGCGGCCGCATTCTTCATCGTCGCAGCGAACCTCGTCGAGGGATCCGAGATCTTCCTGGAGAACGTCGGCATCAACCCGACCCGCACCGGCGTCCTCGACGCACTGACGGCGATGGGGGCCGACGTGCAGATCTTCCCAAAGAAGCAGACCGGTCCCGAGCCGATGGCCGACATCCTCGCCAGACACAGTCCCCTGGTCGGAACCACGATCGAGGGCTCTCTTGCGGTCCGCAGCCTCGATGAGCTCCCGATCATCGCCATCGCGGCGGCTTTTGCAGAGGGTGAGACCCACATCCGCGACGCCGCCGAGCTTCGGGTCAAGGAGTCCGACCGAATCGGGCGCGTCTGCGATGGCCTGCGAGCGATGGGCATCTATGTCGATGAGCGCGAGGACGGCATGAGCATCACTGGCGGCGTTCCACTCGGGGGCGCCGAGGTCAATGCGTCTGGCGACCACCGGATCGCGATGGCGTTCGCGGTCGCGGGGCTGTGTGTTCGCAACGGCGTCACCATCGACGGGGCCAACAGCATCTCGTCGAGCTATCCGCTCTTCTTCGCGCACCTTGAGGCTCTCCAGCAATGATCAAAGCACTCACCATCGCCGTGGACGGCCCCGGGTCGTCGGGGAAGGGGACCGTCGCTCGCGGCACCGCTCGGGCTCTGGGCTACCAGTACGTGGACACCGGCGCGATGTACAGGTCTGTGGCGCTCTTCTCCAAGCGCGCGGGTGTGGCCTGGACCGATGAGCAGGCCGTCGCCGAGATCGCGCGAAACCTGAGGTTCTCCTTCGTCTGGGACGGCGACGTGCTTCGAATCGTGGTCGATGAGGAGGACGTCTCCGGAGTCATCCGAACCGCCGAGATCGGAAAGGGCGCATCTGATGTGTCGGCACTACCGGCTGTTCGCGCAGCGCTGTTGGACCTGCAGCGGGGACTCGGTGCCAGAGGCGGCGTCGTCATGGATGGCCGAGACATCGGAACCGTCATCCTCCCGGACGCGGAACTCAAGGTCTTCTTGGTCGCCAATCTCGAGGAACGTGCCCGCCGCCGACACGAGGAGCTCATCAGCCGCGGCGGCACCGAGTCGTTCGAAGAGGTGCGCAGCCAGCTCGCCTACCGCGACAAGCAGGACAGCGAGCGGGAGTTCGCCCCTCTGAAACAAGCGGATGACGCCATCTTGGTCGACACCACTGACATGACGATTCCCGAGGCGATCGAGGCAACGCTCGCCCTGGCTCGTGGCCTGCTCGACTGAGCGTTCTCACGCCTTTGCGAGCCCCGTGCCAATCAGTGGACAGCGGCGTGCATACCGATTAATGGCGGCGGCCGGTCTTCGCTTTTCCAGGCTTGCTGGAGGGAGCATCCTCGAAAGTGGACCGGACCGTGTCCCATGGCTCCACGATTACCGTGGAGTGTGGGCGTTCAATCCACACAAACAAGAACCCCTCACAGGTATTTTATGCTCGATTCCAACTTCGTCGACCTTCCCCTGAACCAGATCAGCGACGAACAATTCAAGTCCTTCTTCGACGGTTTCATGAACGAGAAGGGCATCCGGGAACAGTCAGTGGTCCAAGGCCGCGTCATCGGCATCAACAACGACTGGGTCACTGTCGACATCAGCTACAAGGCAGAGGGAATCATCCCTGTGCACGAGTTCAAGGGACCAGATGGTGAGCTGACCATCAAGATCGGCGACACGGTCGATGTCTTCCTCAACAGCATGGAAGAAGAGGACGGCGCGCTCGTCCTGTCCAAGGAAAAAGCCGACCTGATGATGGCCTGGGAAGAGATCTCCGGCGCCGTCGAGCGCGACGAGATCGTCAAGGGCGTCATCATTGCCCGCGTCAAGGGCGGACTGCAGGTCGACATCGGCGTCAAGGCCTTCCTGCCCGGCTCGCAGGTCGATCTGCGACCGGTCAAGAACCTCGACAAGCTCATCGGCGAGACCTACGACTTCAAGGTCATCAAGTTCAACAAGAAGCGCGGCAACATCGTGCTCTCCCGCCGCGTCCTGCTCGAGCTCGAGCGCGAGTCGAAGCGCGAAGAGACCATCGAGCGCCTCCAGATCGGCGCCATCATGATGGGCGTGGTCAAGAACATCACCGACTACGGTGCGTTCATCGACCTCGGCGGCATCGACGGCCTCCTTCACATCACCGACATGTCCTATGGCCGCCTCACACATCCGTCCGAGATGTTCGAGGTCGGTGCCAGCATCGAAGTCAAGGTGCTCAAGTTCGACGCCGACAGTCAGCGCGTCTCCCTTGGATACAAGCAGATTCGTCCCGACCCATGGGAAGAGGCCGAGTACAAGTACCCGGTCGGCGCCATCGTGCGCGGCAAGGTCGTCTCCATCCCCGATTACGGCGCGTTCGTCGAGCTCGAGGACGGCATCGAGGGCTTGGTCCACATCTCCGAGATGACCTGGAACAAGCGCGTCAAGCACGCGTCCAAGCTGGTCGCAGTGGGCGATGTCATCGAGGCCAAGGTCCTCGGCATGGATGTCGACAACAAGCGAATTTCCCTGGGAATGAAGCAGCTCGAGGCCAACCCCTGGGATCTGGTCGAGCAGCAGTACCCAGTGGGGTCCCTCATTCAGGGCAAGGTCCGGAACATCACCGACTTCGGTATCTTCGTCGGTATCGACGAGGGCATCGACGGCCTGGTGCACATCAGCGATCTGGCCTGGGGCCAGCGCATCCGCCACCCCTCCGAGCGCTACCAGAAGGGCGACGATGTCGAGGCCCGCGTGCTCGCCATCGACAAGGACAACGAGCGGTTCTCCCTGGGCATCAAGCAGCTCTCCGAGGATCCCTGGTACACGGTCCACAGCCGGTACTTCCTGGGTCAGCTGGTCGAGGGTCCGGTCGTTCACTGCGCCGACTTCGGCATCTTCGTCGAGATCGAAGATGGCGTCGAGGGCCTGGTTCACCTCTCCGAGATGAACTTCGATGGCGACGGTTGGCAGGAGCAGTACCCGCCAGGCAAGGTCATCAAGGCCGAGGTCATCCACATCGACAGCCACGATCGCAAGATCTCCCTGTCGGAGCGTGGTGCCCAGGAGCGCAGCGACGGTGATGTCGACTACATCGAGAAGCAGGGTGATGCAGGCGCGCGCCTTGGCGACGTGATGGGCGATCTGTCCCGCCGTCTCCGCGAAGATGGCGACGAAGAAGCACCCGGCGCCGAGGCCGCTCCCGAAGAGGCCCCGGTGGAGGAAGCACCCGTCGAGGCGCCCGCAGCCGAAGAAGCCCCGGCAGAGGAAGCCCCGGCAGAGGAAGCCCCGGCAGAGGAAGCTCCTGTCGAGGAGCCCGCAGCCGAGGAGCCCGCAGCCGCACCTGAAGAGCCCGCGGCCGAGTAGTAAGTAGCCGAGGTCGATTCGGACCAGGGGCGCGGCTCATGCCGCGCCCTTTCTTGTTAGGATAGGCCCCATGAATCGGAACTACTTGTACGGCGCCCTCTTGGTGCTCCTCCTGCTCTTGGCTGGCGTTGTCGGCATGGCCTGGGTGCAGAACATGGAGCGAACGACGCAGCTCTCGCTGAACCTGTACTTCAAAGCCATCGAACTCAAAGAGCCGATGCAGATCCCGGCGTTGATCGCGATCAGCGTGGGATGCGGGTTCCTGCTTGGCACCATCGCGTTCCTGCCGGGATGGATCCGAAACGCCGGCAAGGCTCGCAAGCTCGAGCGCGAGATCGCGCTGTCTGGCGGCGGTGAACAGGACGCCTGGCGGTCTTGACGGCAAACCCCGGGCGGATCGCGGCAGCCCGAGCACTCATCGCCGTCGACAGTGCCGGGGCCCACATCGAAGAGGCCCTTGCTCAGACCCTGCTTCCTGGGCGTGACCGCGGGCTGGGTTGGTTCCTCGCCATGGGCACACTTCGCCGCCGGGCGGAGGTGGACGCCTCCCTGCACCAGCACCTCCGCGAGCCCCTGGCAACGCTGCAATCGGAGGTCCGTTCGGTCCTGCGAATGTCGGCCTTCGAGAAGCTCTTCGGGCGCACCCAGCCCCACGCTGTCGTGCATCAGGCTGTCGAGGTGGCCCGGGCAGTTGGGGTCGGACGCGCGAGCGGTCTGGTAAACGCGATCATCCGCCGCGTGGAGATGCCCACTGAGATCACCAGGGCAGAGCGCCTGAATCACCCGGAGTGGCTCGTGGAGCGCTGGGACGGCCGCTACGGCGCCGAGGCGACGGCGGCCTGGTGCACCGCCAACCTCGAGCAGGCCCCGCTGACCCTCGTCGTACGCAGCGAAACCGCACGAACGTCCCTCGCAACGGATGGGCGAACCCTCATTCCGGTGGAGATCGCTGGCGCTCCAGTCGACGGTGTCTACCGCTTGCAGGGCCACGAGGGGCCGGTCACTGATCTGCCCGGCTTCGAAGAGGGCGAGTTCTGGGTCCAGGATGCCGCCGCCGCCGCTGTGGCAGACCTCAGCGGCGCCAAAGACGGCCTTCAAGTCCTGGACGCCTGCGCTGCTCCCGGAGGAAAGACCTTCCGAATGGCTAGCCGTGGGGCGTCGGTCACCGCAGTAGACCGAGACCGGTATCGCCTCAAGAAGGTCCGTCGGAGCGCTCGCCGCCTCGGCCTGGAGATCGAGACCTGCATCCACAGCTGGACCGAGGGGGGAGCCCAGCTCGGAGAATTCGACGTGGTCCTAGTCGACGCCCCGTGCAGCGGTCTGGGAACCGTTCGGCGCCATCCCGACATCAAGTGGCGCCGAATCGCCCCGGATCTGGTCACGGCCGCGGCGCTTCAGCACGACATCCTCAAGGGCGCTTGCAAGCACGTGAAGTCCGGCGGGATTCTGATCTATGCAGTGTGCAGTCCCGAGCCAGAGGAGGGTGGGGGAGTCGTCGACAGCTTCCTCAAGGAGCACAACGCCTTTTCTTTGAGATCGACCCTGTGCACAGCCCCTCCGACGAGTGAGGAGGACGCTCACTTCGCGGCGGTGATGGTGTCTCAGTGAGCACTCCGATGTTCGATCAGTATCGAGAACTCAAGAGGGCGAATCCCAACTCGATCCTCTTCTTTCGCATGGGTGACTTCTACGAGATGTTCTACGAGGACGCGGTTGTGGCGTCCCGGGAGCTCGATCTCACCCTCACGGCGCGAAACAAGCAGGCCCCCGACCCGGTTCCCATGGCCGGGATCCCCCACCACGCGAGCGCCTCCTACATCGAGAGGCTCGTCGCCAAGGGCCATCGGGTCGCCATCGCCGAGCAGGTCGAGGACCCGCGCAAGGCAAAGGGCCTCGTAAAGCGCGAGGTCGTGCGCGTGGTGAGCCCAGGGGTAGTCCTCGACCCAACAACCCTGGAGAGTCAGCGACCAAACTACCTCGTCGGCATCTGTCGCGACGACCGTGGCTGGGGTGTGGCCTTCCTCGACGCCTCCACAGGCGACTTCCGGCTCACCGATGTCGAGGATGTTGCTACGGTGATTGCCGAGCTTCACCGTCTCGAACCTCGGGAGGCCCTGCTCGAGGCTGGAATCGACAGCAAGGCCCTCGATCGCACCCTCCGAGGCATCGTGCGCAGCGACGTCGAGGAAGAGGCCTGGCTCCGCCGAGAGGCGCTCCGCGAGCTCACAGAGACCCTCGGCGTGCACAGCTTGGCTGGATTCGGGGTCGCAGACGATGCCATCGCAGTCCGAGCCGCCGGTGTTTTGCTCCGCTACGCCCGCGATCAGCTGGGAGGTCCGCTCCGCAATGTGCACGAGCTGCGGCCCTATCAGGTCGCCGGCTTCATGGTGCTGGACGACACCACTCGCCGGAACCTCGAGCTCACCAATACGCTCATTGGCGGCCGACGAAAGGGCAGTCTGCTCTCCCTCATCGATCGCACTGCGACCTCGATGGGTTCTCGGCTGATGCGCGACTGGCTCGTCTTTCCACTCCTGGATCCCGTCGCGATCCGCGCCCGGAGCGGCGGCGTTGAAGCCCTTGTGGCAGAGAGCCCGGTTCGGGAGGATCTCCGGCTTGTTCTGCGCGAGGTGGCCGACATCGAACGCATTGGAGCTCGGATCGTCCAGCAGACGGCCCATGCAAGAGATCTCGCCGCCCTGTCCCGCTCCCTGCAGGCCGCCCCGAAGGTCGCCGCCCTCGCCGCCAGGATCCCAGCGGTCGCCGCCCACCTGCCCTCCGATCTCTGCGCCGATATCGCCCTCGATCTCTCGACGTGGCTGATCGATGAGCCTCCTCTGTCACTCACCGAGGGAGGACTGCTCAAGCAGGGTGCCCACGCCGAGCTCGACGAGCTGGTGGAGATCTCCCTGCACGGCGTCGGAATCATCGGTCGCCTCGAGGACCGCGAGCGCGCCGAGACCGGTATTTCATCGCTGAAGATCCGCCGAAACAAGGTCTTTGGCTACTACATCGAGGTCACCCGCGCTCACATCCACAAGGTCCCCGAGCACTACCTCCGCAAGCAGACGCTCTCCAACTGCGAGAGGTACATCACCCCGGAGCTCAAGGAACTGGAAGAGAAGGTCCTGGGTGCCGACGAGCGCAGGAAGGGGCTGGAGTATTCGCTGTTCACCGAGCTGCGAGCACGAGTGGCCGATCACTCGGCACGCCTGATCTCTCTGGCTCGACGACTGGCGGGCCTCGACGCGCTCTCCGCTCTCGCCGAGGTGGCGGTGAAGTACCGGTGGTGCAGGCCCGAGGTCGAGGACTCCCTGTGCCTGAACATCGAGCAGGGCAGGCACCCGGTCGTCGAGCAGAACCTCGAGGAAGAGCGGTTTGTGCCCAATGATCTGGCCCTCGACACCACCGAGCGGCAGCTCATCATCCTCACCGGCCCGAATATGTCGGGAAAATCCACGATCATGCGGCAGGCGGCCCTGATCGCACTCCTGGCACAGATGGGCTCGTTCGTGCCGGCTCAGTCCGCCAGTATCGGCATCTGCGACCGGATCTTCACTCGGGTCGGGGCGGCTGACGACCTCGTGCGCGGGCAGAGCACTTTCATGGTCGAGATGGCCGAGACTGCCGCCATCCTGCACAAGGCCACGTCCCGGTCACTGGTCATCCTCGACGAGATAGGGCGGGGGACCTCGACCTATGACGGCCTCTCCATCGCCTGGGCGGTGGCGGAGGACCTGGTGGATCGCATCGGCTGTCGCACGCTCTTTGCGACCCACTACCACGAGCTCTGCGATCTGGTTGAGACCCGGACCGGGGTGGTGAACCAGTCGGTCGCGGTCTCCGAGTACGGCGAGGAGATCATCTTCCTCCGCAAGCTCAAAGAGGGCGGGGCAAGTCGTTCCTACGGGATTCAGTGCGCCCGGATCGCCGGCATTCCGCAGCACGTCATCCAACGGGCCACGCGACTCCTCACTCGCTTCGAAAAACACGCGCCTCGCAACGAGAGAGAACAGCTCAGTCTCTTCGGAGCCGTCGGAGCTCCGACCGCCGCCGAGCTCGAGCCCGAGGTGCCAGTGCGAGACCCAGTGCGAGACGCTATCGCCGCCCTCGATCCGGACAGCCTGACCCCGAGGCAGGCGCTGGACAAGCTCTATGAACTCCGGCGACTGACCCGGGAATCCAGCTAGTGGACTCGGCCATCGAAGGGTTCATGTATTACCTTAAGGTTGAGCGAAATCGTTCGGACAATACTGTAGAAAGCTACTCTCGAGACCTCGCGCGCTTCCGGGATTGGCTCACCGAACAGGGGCTCGAAGAACCTGGCGCCGTCGCCCGCACGCACATTGCTGACTACTTGGTGTTCCTCGACAAAGAGGGCCTAGGTCTGAGGTCTATTGCCAGGGCGCGAACCAGCATCCGCCAGCTCTTCAAGTTCCTCGTCCGCGAGCGACTCCTCGAGGACGATCCGACCGCCCTGGTCGATGGTCCCAGGTTCCCGGCACCTCTCCCAACCGTGCTCTCCGAGAAGCAGGTGGAGGGAATCCTCGGTGCTCCCGATCAAGACACCGCTCTGGGGCTCCGCGACGCCGCGATGATCGAGCTCCTCTACGCTTGTGGCCTGCGGGTCTCCGAGCTCGTGCTTCTGCCGGCACGGGGGCTGGATCTCTCCGTTGGCGTCCTGCGAGTCCGAGGGAAAGGCGACAAAGAACGCCTAATTCCCATCGGCGACCGCGCGCTGGATCTCATCGTCCGCTACGCAGAGGACGCCAGACCACTGCACGACCCCCAGAAGCGCAGCCCCCAGCTCTTTGTCAGCCGCCGCGGAACGGCAATGACCCGCCAGAACTTCTGGCAGCGCCTCGGCAAGTACGCCCGCCTGGCCGGAGTGCGCGGCAAGGTCTCACCCCACGTCCTCCGACACTCCTTCGCGACCCATCTCCTCGAGCATGGGGCAGATCTGCGCTCGCTTCAGGCCATGCTCGGCCACGCCGACATCACCACGACCCAGATCTACACTCACGTGACGCAAGCCAGGTTGGCGGCGTTGCACGGCCGCTATCACCCTCGGGGGCGCAAGCTCTGAGCGATCGCGCCCACCGCCTCGGAGATCGCCTCTTCGTGCAGTGAGCAGTAGGCGACGCGAATGGCGTTCTGGCTCGCAAAAGCGATGGTTCCCACCGAATACTCGTCGATGAGCCTCTGCCTCAGTTCCTCGGCGTCGTGGCGGTCAGTGAGCCGAAGAAGGGCGAAGAAAGCCGAATTGAACGGGTAGGGGACGCAGTCCTCGGGTGAGAGCGTCGCGAGAGCGCTCTTCAGGGTCGTATGGCGTCCAGCCAGCTCACGGCGGCGTAGCTCGAACGAGTCTTGAAGCCCCGGATCTGCAAGAGCCGCCTCCATGAGCGCCATGCTCGGCCCAGACGCCGATCCGACGGTTCCGCGCACCAGACACTTGAGCTTCGACAGCAGTGCGGTCTCGCCGTCGCCAGTCAGCCCATGGGTCAAGAACCCAACCCGGGAAGCGAAGAACACGAGCTCTTTGGTGGCGCCATCGACCTTCATCGGGAACAACCGCTCGGGGTCTGCAGCCGCCAAGAACCGCCAGAAAAGCGATGTTTTCACGCAGGAGTCGTCGTACACCCAGCCCTGATAGGCATCGTCGCTGATCACCACGGCGGGCCCAGCGTGCTCGGTGACCGCGGCGACGATGCGGTCGGCCTCGGCGGGCGTCGGACAGTAGCCGGTGGGGTTGCTCGGAAAGTTGAGAATCACGAGCGCCTTGCCGCGCACCTGATCGAGGGCGTCGGAGAGCCCGTCGACGTTGAAGCCGCCGTCGGCGAAGAACGGGTAGCTGCACACGCGTCCGCCGCCAGCAAGCCGGAAGATCAGGTCGTAGTTTCCCCAGCAGGGTGACGGCAGGACGATGTCGAGGTCTGGGTCAGCGAACAGCTGCGCCGCGATGGCGATGCCGTGAGTCAGCCCATGGGTCACAAATGGCAACGAGCTCGGTGTGGTCGCTTGCGCGAGAGCGCGTTGTCGGCTGCGCCAGGCCTCGCGTATGGGGGCTGGACCGGCGATCGGCGAGTACAGGAACGTACGCTGCGGATCGAGACCGTTGACGCACCGAGCCATCTCTGGGAGCGGCATTGGCTCGCCGTGTCCGTCGGTGAGCTGACCAATGGTGCCGTTGATGCGAGTGTGTTTGGCAGCGGCCGCCTGGAACGGGATTCCGCGTGGGAATGCGGCGGCGCGTCCGCGATCGGAGAGACACCGCACGAGAGCCGGAGCTTCCCGCATGAGAGTGGCATTCAGTGCTGATGCATCGCCCATGTTGGCAGCCCGTTGTTAGCGCAGTGACCGAAGAGCTTATCCGGTTGTTCGTGGCGAGGGGCCGCGCCACGAGCTGATCCTGCGCGATCCACACCGTTCTTGGACCCCAATGTCCGATAATGTATATTATGTAAAGTAAAGCGGGTCTTGAATAGATGAGGTTCGCCCTGTGCTCGACCAGGTCGTCTCGGTGGTTTCCCCTGTCCGCTGTCGATCCGCCTAGGGCCAGGCCTGCCGCTTCTTCGACGACGGCTTTGCAGCGATCATCGCGTGCAGGTTGCCGGTGTTGGACACGAAGAACATCTGACGACCCGCCACCACTGGCGCCGAGCTCACCCCGCCGAGAATGTAGCTCTCGTGAAAGCGCCACGTCTCGTCGCCCGAGATTGGGTCCACCAGATAGATGCCGCGGTCAGACGAGCCCACCAGGATGCCGGCCTCGGTCAGCACAGGCATGGTGAGCGAGCCGCTCACCCCAGACTCCCAGACCCACTTCTCGGCGCCGGTCAGCGCACTCACGGCGCGCAGTTTGCCATCCGAGCCCGGATGGTAGACCACCGCCTTGCCACTGCGGTCGTCGATCACGACTGGCGCTGCAGAGCCGGCGTCTACTCGCCATCGCACGTTCCGTGACGCGACGTCGATGGCGACGAGCGGCTGAAAATAGCCGGATGCGATCAGGTCGGTCCCGTAGTGCACGGGCTGGGCCACCAGATCTGGATACCGACCTTCGCCGATACGCCGTTGCCACTTCACCTCGCCACTGTCGCGAGCCAGCGCGACGAGCGAGCCGTCGGAGAAGCCGAAGATGGCCTCGTCGTCCATGATCACCGCTGGTGGCGCCGCGTACAGCGTCAGCTCGGACTCGCGGGTCAGGTCGACCTTTGCTTGGTAGCGCCAGACGAGCTCGCCAGTCTTGGTGTTCAGCGCCACCGCCAGATCGTCGACGTTGGTGACGAAGACCATGCCGTCAGCGATGGTCGGCTGGACGAGCACCGGAGCATTGCCCACGTGCGACCACAAGAACTCGCCGTCGAGGCTATAGCACCAGACGTAGCCGCCCGTGTCTGCGAAGTAGACCCGATCCTTGTAGACGCTTGGCGGAGACTCGACGCTCGACGCTGCCGGGAACGTTCGAATCAACCCACCATCGCGACGGGACAACATGTAGAGCGCCTGACCAGCGGCCGATCCGATGAGAAGCGTATCCCCGGCGACCACGGGTCGTGTGTACTCGGAGTGCGTTGCCGAGTTCAGGGGCGGCCCAGGTAGCTGTGTCGTCCACTGCAGCGCGGGTGGCCGCGAGAATTCGCCGACAAACGTACCGTCGGGCGGCGTGAGATCTTCCTCGAAAGAGATGACTTTGCCGCTGTGGTACTCCCCGGCGGCGGCAGCCGTCGCGACGAAGAGGCCGGCGGCCAGCAACAAGCGAATGATCAACCGGCTTCGCCCTCTTCGGGTTCCTCGTCCTCGGTCGGATCTGCGGGAACCTCGACACCACCGCCAGCGGTGGCAACGGGAGCCTGACGAGCGCTCACCAGCTCAGCACGTGGGGAGTCGGGCCACTTGGCGAGAAAGTCGGCGTAGACCCCTTGCGCCTCGTCGTGCCGGCCGAGGTGCTCGAGGGCCATTCCAAGGTCGATTGCAGCTTGCTCCGCCAGGAAGCCGCTGTTGTTGTCGCGCAGGTCCGTGAGTCGCGCCACCGCCTGATCGCCCTGTTCCTCTTCGAGGTCGAGGTTGGCGAGGGCCGCAACGGCAGCGTGGTACAGAACCGAATCAGACTGCTCGGCCGCCTTTTCGAGGACGGCGCGACGCTTGGCGCTCTCGTTGCAGAGTCGGTACAGCTCGGAGGCTTTGAGGTAGCCCTCGACGCTGCTCGCGCCTGTCTTGGCGTCGGCGATCGCGACGATCTCGTCGCCCGCACCGCAGAGCTTCTCGTCGGTCACATCGGGACTGCCGGAGCTCTTCATGGACGACAGCTGGATGACGGGTCCAGGCAGCTCGCGCTCGACATCGGCGATCATGCTGGCCGTAGCCCGCTGAGATCGCTGCACATAGGTTTGGTACTGGCCGAAGAACAACACCGCGAGCAGTGTCACGATCAGGCCGGCGAGCAGATGCTTCCAGTACCCCATCATGAAGTTCGTAGCCCACATCTCGGCCTTGAACGCCACGCCGGCTTCAGCGAGCTCGAGTTCGAGTTCCTCTTCGGTCTCTTCAGCCACTGCTGGCTCCTTACAAAGCGCCGTCCTTCCTAACCCGACGCTTGTGTTGGGCCAGTCGGCTGCGGTATGAATCCCAACGGGGAGGTCTCTCATTGCCAAAGGGCATATCGACGCTAGTTCTGGTCGCAATCACCCTCTGCGGATGCGGTGAATGGCCACGTTATAAGCATGTTTCCGAGCAGACGGATCTGCAGCCTGGAGACGTTGACCGCACGACGCTACTCACCATTGAGTGGGCCGAGGGTCAAGAGACTCCAGATGCAGAAAATGACATTCCGACGGGCGAAGATGTGCGAAGCGAGAGCCTTTCGCAGGGCGCGGGAGTGCTCGTCGAGGGGACCTTGGACGGCACCGGCTGGCTGAACAGCCTGGTCGCCGAAGACATCCTGTCGGCCAGTTGCGCCGGCACGATCGGAAAGCGCACCGCCCAAACGGAGGGCGACTACACCGCGGATGTCGACTTCATCGTGATTGTCGATCCAGAGGACGACGCCACCCTATGCGGGCGCGCCTTGGTCGATCAGGAAACATTGGGCTGGGACCTGGCACTGTTGGAAGTCGATGCGTGCGGCATTCCGGTAGCGACCGTCACCGACGATGGAGGCCTCGAGCTGGGCATAGACCTGGGCGGGGCACGAGGCGGCTGGGGGATTCCCGTGGCCTCGAACAAGTCGTACGCCGTTTTGTTTGCGGGCTATGACCCGAACGATCCGGCGAATCAAGTCGGCTACACAGTCGGCATATCGTTGGTCGGCTCGGCCCCCAACGGCAGCGCAGGCGTCTGTCCTCTTCTCCCGGAGGAGCTGTGATCATTCGCGCCCTACCCTGCCTCCTCGCGCTGGCATTGGCGCTCCCCTCCCCGGCTCAGGCTCAGGACCGAAAGGCCCAGTATCGGCAGCTCAAGCTGATGGATGGCCGCGAAGTCACCGCTGAGATCCTGGCGACAGAGGCCGTCGGACTGCGCCTGAGATCGCCCCAGGGCGAGTCCGTGGTGTCCTTCGAGATACTCATCGACATGGTGCCCACCGACCGGGCGGCCTACGACGCCCAACCAAACTGGCACGTCTATGTCGGTGCACCTCTCGAGCACCGAGAGCTGTTGGCCGAGGCTTTTGGCTGGCTCGAAGGCGTGGAGATCACCTTCGCCGGTGAACAGGCTCCCGGCATGTCGTCCGCCCAGGCCGCCGCAGCTGCAGCCTGCGACGCCGACTTCAGCTGCCTGCTCGACGCCACGGCAGAGGCGACCAAGTGGATGTATGTGGTCAGTGTGAAGCCAACCGAGTCCGGGGAGCTTCAGCTCTTTGCTGGACTGAACACCGGCGACACGAGGACCAAGTCCGAGCTCCCCGACACCCGCGACGGCCGGTGGCAGCTGGTGCACGAGGCCGTCCTCGTCCAGACACCCGACGGGGGCCCGCCCAAGGTAGCGAAGCCGCCCAAGGGCGAAAAACCACGGCGAGAAGGTGGCTCATTGGGTGATGCTGAGCTCGTGTCGTCGTCCTTTGTCCCGTTGCCTGGATATCCGTCCTTCAAGCAGGGAGACGCCACGGGAGGGCTCATTGCCATTGGCGTGGCGATCCCCACATCGGTCGTCTTGGTCGGCGCCGCGGGACACGGTGGTCAGACCGCGCCAGAGACCGCGATCATCGCCGGGATCGGCACCTACGCAGCCACGGTCATCGCCAATCAGATCGGCGGCAAGATCTCCCAGGGCAAGTAGCCTTCTCCCCGGGCAAGTAGCCTCCCTTTCGCGGCCGACTACTTGTCGATGTGCAGGATCGTCGTGTTGCCGTCGCCCTTGAGGACGACGGTCTTGGTCGTCTTGAAGTCACCTGCGGGGCCGACGAGTGAGAACGTATGGGGGCCCTCGCTCAGCTCGATGCGTGCTGGCAGGCTCCCGACCGACTTGCCATCCACCTTGAGCGAATCGCCGACGCGCCCAGGGTAGAAGACGATGACGGGACCGGTGCGTACACCCTCTGGCTCGGCGGCTGGAGGGGGCTCAGGCGCTGGGGGCTCGGCGGCTGGAGGGGGCTCGGCAACTGGCGCTGGGGCCGTGCTCGCCAGCTCGAACACCGGGATGTCGTTCACACCCTCCCCGACCTGGATGTTCTGGGTCATCGGAGTGTGGCCATCCAAGGTGATCTTCACGCTGTGGGGGCCCACGGAGAGCGTGACGCGACCTGGCGTGGTGCCGCGTTTCTCGCCGTCAACGGTGAGGAGGGCGCCGCTGGGGTCGGTCTTGAAGAGCACGGTGCCCGTCTTGGCCTCTGGCACAGGCGCTGCATCGGCAGAACCGTCGTTGGCCCACGGATCCGCAGCTGGGGGATCCTCGCCCGGCTCGGGCACGGGATCATCGGCGCCAGCGATCTCGACGTCCGTGGGCGCGCCGTCTTCGGGCGGATCGTCTGTCGCAGCTTCTGGGTCGACTGCCGCTGGATCGGGATCGTCTGGTGCCGCTGGATCAACGACGGGCTCGGGATCCTCGCGCGGCGTCGGGTTGGGTAGCGCCGCCACTGGCTCCGGGGCGATCTCGACTGTGGAGCTCGCGGCGAACAGGCCCCCCGCGAGGCCGAGGCCGCTGACCCCGACCACAACGACGAGGAGCAGCGCAACAACGCCGCCAACCACCCACACCATCTGGTTGTTGTTTTCCGAGCGCTCCTCTCCATAGGAGTCGATATCGTCCCATCCGTCCAGAGGATCTGAGAGGTCGGGCGGATTCACGGGTGCCGTCGGCGCTTCGGATGGGGTCCGGAAGACATCCTCTTGGGCCGGCACGGCTGGCGCATCCTCTGGCGCGGCCTGATCGTGTTGCGGCACCGGCGCGGGTGTTGCGACGTGCTCTGGAACAGCTTCCATCTCGGGCTCGCCAGCGCCGAGGACGCGGTCATTTCGGGACAAGAACACCGGATCCACCGGATCGTCTTCGTCCTCGGATTCTGGCGGTTCGGAGTCTGGGATTAGCGTCGGCTTTGGCGGAGGTGGCTGGGGCACGAACTCCGGCCTGGCTGCCACCGGATCGGGGACGTCGGTGACGTCCGGCGCATCCATGACATCGCGAGGCGCCGAGTTCTGGCGCCGGCCGATGAGCGAGCGGCGGCGGCGACCGGCGGGCGTCGGGGCATGGTTGCCCCGAGACCGGATGTTCTTGGGCGCCGGAGCATCCATCGAGTCGATGTCGGGCGCATCCGTGGGATCTGGAGCGCCCGACCTCGAAAGGGGCACACCCGGCGCATCCTCTGGTGTGGGCGCTACACCTTCTGCCAGGACGAGGACGTCGCCTTCCTGGAAGCAGTAGTCGATATGCTCCGCGTAGGATTCACCGCAGGTATCGCAGGTCTTCATGGGGCCAACACTCTCGGAGCGGACGCCTGATTATAGAACAGGCATCACACGGGCTCATTGGCGAATCCTACTGGCTAGTGTAGGCCCGCTTCAAGTGGCGTGAGATCACGAGGCGCTGAATCTGGTTGGTTCCCTCGACGATCTGCATCACCTTGGCGTCCCGCATATACCTTTCGACCGGGTGTTCTCGCGTGTAGCCGTAGCCGCCGAGCACCTGTACAGCATCGGTAGAGACCGCCATCGCGGCGTCGGTGGCGACCACTTTCGCCATCGCTGCGATGTGGCCATACGGACGAGCGTTGTCCTTGAGCCATGCCGCCTTGTGCACCAACAGGCGCGCAGTCTCGATCTGGCAGGCCATGTCTGCGAGCATGAAGCCGACACCTTGGAAGTCGATGATGCTTCTCTTGAACTGTCGGCGCTCGGTGGCGTAGTGCGCTGCGACATCCAGAGAGGCCTGGCAGATTCCAACCGAGGTGGCGCCAATGGTGATCCGCCCGGAGTCCAGCGCTTCCATGGCCACCTTGAATCCAAAACCCTCGGGGCCGATCCGATCACCTACCGGAACGCGCACATCCTCCATCACCACCTCGACGGTGGGCGACGACCGAAGGCCCATCTTCTCCTCTTTGCGTCCGAAGGAGAGTCCTGGTGCATCGCCAGGAATCAGGAACGCCGACACACCCTTTGCGCCCTCTCCTCCGGTGCGAGCCATGACGATGTAGACGTCGGCCACCCCGCCGTGAGTGATCCAGAACTTTGTCCCGTTCAGGATGTAGTCGCTGCCATCGAGGACGGCCGTCGACTTGAGAGATCCGGCGTCAGAACCCGCTTCTGGCTCGGAGAGAGCGAAGGCACCGAGATACTCCCCCGCGGCCAGTCCTGGCAGCCAGCGGTCTTTCTGCCGGTCATCCCCGTAGAGGTTGAGGATGATCTGAGGCAACCCCGTCACCGCGACTCCGACAGCGTATGAGGCGGAGACCTTGGCGATCTCTTCGAGCACCACGCAGTAGTCGAAGTAGCCGAGCCCAAGGCCGCCATACTTCTCGGGTGTTGGAATTCCGCAGAAGCCCATTTCACCCATTGCCGCTATGTATTCCTTGCGGAAGCGCTCGGCCTCGTCGTCTTCTTTGGCGGTTGCACCCAGGGTTGCCTGGCAGAACTCTCGGGATGCCTCGGAGAGCGCTTGCTGGTCTTCAGTGAGTTCGAACACAAAACCTCCGTCGCGGCTCTTCCGTTTAGCGTATGGGCGACCTCCCGGCGAAAGCGATATGCCGTGGACGCTCTGCTTGGAGGGCGTCGGTGCGCCATCTGTCCGCCCTATTGATGTTGTCGCTCTGCAGTTGCTCGCTCGCCCGAATGACCCGGGTCGAGGTGACCAACAAACCGATCAAGTCCAAGTTCTCCAAGGTCGCCCTCGCCGATCCGATCCTGCTCAGGGACTTCCAGGAGACCGAGGAAACCGACGCTTTCCGCTCCGGAGTCTACGTCGGAAATCTGGTCTTTTCGGGGGGGTTCATCACCGAACAGCAGGACGTGGGGCTCCAGAATGTCTCGAAGAAGGTGGACTTCGAGGCCGAAGATCGCTATCGCAAGCAGGTGGGCGAGATCCTCGAGGTGCAGTTCGGCGACGCGCTAGACAAGGCGGGCAAGCTCACCTGGCAGCGCGTGTCCATCGACCCCGACATGATCAACTCCCATCGCGCGCGCGCCGTCCGCGGAACCCACGAGGAAGATGGCCGCGACAACGTCTGCCTCCCCCGCTTCGAACTCGAGCCGAGCGCGCTATCGGCGGAGGTGATCTCCGAGCTACCAGCGGGAACCGAAGCGGTGATCGTCCCCTTCGTGGTGCTCTACTACACCCACAACGCCGGCTGGTTCCTCGGACAGACCTACGGCCACGGTGGCGGCGCTCGCTTCCGGGTCTTCAGCGTGACGTATGACGCCAAGACCGGCGCTCCCCTCGGCCACATGGACGCCATGACACGCTTCCTGCACGAAGAAGTGTTTCAGCCCAACAGTGGACAGCTGGAGGACTTCGCCATCTTCGCGGAGCGGAGGATGGCGAAACAGGTCAAGAAATACCTGCTGAAGTAGCCGCAAAAAAAGGCCACCCCGTGAGAGGTGGCCAGAGCGTTCCGCGTCTCGCGACGGTCTATGCGGGGGGCTGTCCAGGAGGACCGGCCGGCTTGTCACCGATCTTGACGCCGCGCGCCTCGACCGAGGAACAGCGCTCGCCAAAGATGGGGAACATGCCGAGCAGGACGCCAGACGCGGTGGTGTGGGACCGATGCGCCATCAGGTGCGTGGCTTCAGGCATCTTGTCGAGGGCATGGTAGAGCGCCCTGGACTCTTCGGGGCCCATGCCGCCCAAGAACGGAATCATTGCAAGGATTCCGCCTGCGCCGCCAGAGACCGATGCCTTCTGGTTGGCGAAGAGGTGGCCAAAATCAATGCCGATGATGTAGGTGCCGCACTCTTCGTGGTTGGTCTTACCAAGCACAGTGTAGTCGGCCTTGGCGAACTCCGGATTGGCGCCCGGAACGCCGTGAACCTTCTTCGTACAGCCAGCAAGCAGTGCGCCGGCAGCAAGGACCAGCAGTAGACGTTTCATCGAGTTTTCTCCTCATTCGGCCGCGCGTGCTGCGAGCCGATCTCAACGATGCGAACCTAGGGGATTGGCGTCGCTCGTGTCAACTGATCGGGCGTCAGGGATTTGCCACCTCGCAGAGATGGACTCCCACTGTCCGTCTCGGCACGTCAGCGTGTCGCGCTTCAAGACCCTGACAGATTCGGGATCGTCGCTGAGCAAGGCCACGACTTCCCTCGCCTTTCCGGGCTTATCGTCGACCATCACCACGGTGAGCTCGACGGAGACGCCGTCGTAGCCCTCGTCCATGGCGAGGCGGCGGATCATCGGTCGAATGTCGATGTTGCGCACGACGCGCTGTCTCCGCTGGTGACGCTTGCTGCCCTTGCGGCGGGCTTTGCCCTTGCGCTCGATGACGATCTCGGCGGCCTTGTTCAGGGCGGCGACCCGCTCGCGAACCTTCTGGTCCTCGGACTCGTCGAAGAACAGGACATATTCGCCGCCCTGATTCTGGGACATGAGGGATCGTTTGTGGCGCACGGGGATCTCGGTGATCGCGATCGCCTCGAAGCCGGCGGCGAGCTTGGCTCGGAGTCGGGTCAAGAGCTCCTCGGGCTCCACTCGGTCGGTGAGCGTGAGATCGAGGTATTCTCCAAGGCTTTCCTGGCCGAGTGGGAGCGCAGCCGAGAACGCCATGCGCGGCTGCGGGTGGAAGCCCTGCGAGTAGGACAACGGGATCTTTGCCCGCCGCAACGCCCGCAACCAGGCGGTATGGAACTCCAGGTGGCCGAGATACCTGCTCTGGCCGGTGCGCGCGATCCGCAAGACCACTCGCTGAACGGGCTCGGGCTCGACGTAGGGCGTTCGTTCCTTTCGTTTCCACGCGGTCTCTGGTTCGCGGCCCTGGATGCTGTTGCGGAGCATCGACGCGCAGAGCGGGCGCACCTGATCGATGACGCCGCACTTGTGGCACTTCTTGTGGCGGCAGTCCTCGGCGTGCTCGAGGAGCTTCGCCCGCTCCCAATCGGCGACGAGCCACGCCTTGTCGACCAGGACATCGATGTGATCCCACGGTAGGCGCTCCTCGATCTCTCGGGCGCGAAGGGAGTTGGCGACGTCGTGGCCGACCTCTTCGATGGCCTCCAGCCACCAGTCGAAGCGCAGATGCTCCCGCCAGGCGTCGAAGCGGCAGCCTTTCCGGAAGGCGGCCTCGAGCAGATCAGCGACGCGACGGTCCCCCCGAGAGACGAGCCCCTCGAGGAAGGTCTCCTCGGGATCGTGGCGTCCAAACTTGATGCTCCCGTGGTTGTGCAGCGCGTTGGCCAGGATGTCCTGACGACGGATCGTCTCGCGGCGATCGATCTGCTCCGACCACTGGAAGGGCGTGAAGGGCTTGGGAACGAAGGTCGAGACACCCAGATTCACCCGGGCATTCTGCTTGACCCTGCGACCCTCGTGCACGGTGCGTTTGGCCAGATCGGCGATGGCGAGGATGTCGTCGTCGCGCTCGGTAGGCAGCCCGATCATGAAGTACAGCTTCACGTGGCGCCAGCCTCTCTCGAACGCCCCCTGGCTCATCTCCAAGAGCCCCTCGTCGGGGATCCACTTGTTGATCACAGCCCGGAGACGCGGCGAAGCGGCCTCGGGAGCGACGGTCAAACCGGTGCGGCGGATATCGGCGACCATGTCCGCCAGCTCCACCGAAAAGGAGTCGAGCCGCAGCGACGGCAGCGACACGGACACCCTCTGCGGGCTGGCACGCTCCACCGTGTTCTCGACCAGCTGGCGAACCCGGCTGTAGTCGCACGTCGACAGCGACACCAGTGACACCTCCTCGTAGCCGGTGTTGTCGAGGGTCTTCTGCATGAGCTCGTCGACGTTCTCCAAGGAGCGCTCGCGCACGGGGCGGGTGGTCATCCCGGCCTGACAGAACCGGCATCCCTGGGTGCAGCCACGGAGGACCTCCAAGCTGATTCGATCGTGAACCAGCTCGGTGAAAGGCACGATGTAGTCCGTTGGAAAGGTCGCCCCATCGAGTTCCTTGGTGGTCCGCTTCCGGATCTTCGGCGCGTCGAGGGCGGGCAGGATCCGGCCGTCCTCGAGGGTGTCGAAGGGGTACAGGGCCGGCACATAGACCCCCTCGAGCTCTGCCAACGCAGCCAACTTGTCAGCCTTGCAACGACCCTTGTGGGCGCGAAGCACCTCGGCGATCTCGACGATCGCGTCTTCGCCGTCACCGATCACAAAGAAGTCGAGGAAGGGCGCCATCGGCTCGGGGTTGAAGACCGCGGGACCGCCGGCACAGAGCAGCGGGTCATTCTCGCCCCGATCGGCACTTCGCAGGGCCATTCCACCCAGATCGATCATGTTGAGGATGTTGGTGTAGGTGAGCTCGGACTGCAGCGTGAACCCGACCATGTCCAGATCCGCCAGGCTGTCCTTGGACTCGAGCGCGAACAGGGGCAGTCCCCTCTCCCGGAGCTGTCGTTCCATGTCTGGCGCCGGAGCAAAGGCGCGCTCACACCATGCCCAAGGAAGCTTGTTCACACAGGCGTAGAGGATGTGGATGCCGAGGTTGCCCAGGCCCAGGTCGTAGAGATCTGGGAAGGCCAGTGCCATGCGGACGTCAACGGTGTCGCTTGCCTTGTGGACCGCGTTCAGCTCGTTGCCGAGGTAGCGCGACGGCTTCTCGATCCGGTGCAGGATCTCGGACTCGAGGATATCGGCGACATTCATGGCGTTCTCAGCGTGTAAGCACTGCCCGTAACGCGGTGATACCCTCGGCGCGCATGGCCGAACACCGGTACACCTACTGCAGGATTTGTGAGTCTGCCTGCGGATTGATCGCGACTGTGGATGGCGACGCGGTCCTGGCACTCCGGCCCGATGCCGAACATCCAGCTTCGAAGGGCTATGCCTGCAAGAAAGGTGTGCAGTTCGACACAGTCCACCACGCTCCTCACCGTTGCAGGAAACCCCAGTGGCGGGCGGACACAGCCAGCTCGTTCGCAGCCGTTTCCTGGCGCGAGGCCCTCGACCACACCGGAAGCCGATTGCGGGCGCTCCTCGATGAGCACGGCCCAGCTGCGGTCGGGGTCTACTCTGGCAACGCCGCCGGCCACTCTCTGGGTCCTATCTTGGGTACAACCGCATTCCTCAGCGGCCTGAAGACCCAAAAGCACTACAGCGCCCTGTCCCTGGACAACGCCGAGATGTACGTGGTGACCGAGGCCTGCCTGGGCAACCCGATGCTCACCTTCGTGGCGGACTATGTGAGATCCGACCTCCTCGTCCTCATCGGTACCGATCCCCTCAGCAGCCAACCTTCTCAGGCGCAGAGCAACGCCAATGGTGTGCGAGAGATCCTGCAGGTCGCCCAGAAGCGGGATCTGGTCGTCATCGACCCGCGGCGTTCGAACACAGCGCGCAAGGCCTCCCTGCATCTACAGCCGAGGCCCGGCTCCGACGCCGCGCTGCTCGCGTTCTTGATCCGGGAGGTCCTCGTCGCCCTTCCCGAGCGCACCGTCGGTGATGAACTGCTGGATTCACAGGATGTAAGGGTGGTTCGAGAAGCAGTAGAGCCGTGGGATGCCACCCGGACGGCCAACGCCACCGGCCTGCATCCGGCGGCGCTGCACACCCTGCTGGAGCGACTGCTGCAAGCGAAGCGGCCCCTGGTCTGGAGCGGGCTGGGCGTACTCCTCGGACCCGACGGCACGGTGGGCTACTGGCTCACACTCGTGCTGCAGGCCGTCCTGGGTGGCCTGGATCGAGCGGGCGGTTGGCTCTTGCACCGAGGCGCAGTAGATCTCCCAGCGCTTCTCAAACACACTGGAGTCCTCGGCTACGATCGCAGGAACCGCAGTCGAAAAGGCAACTATCCGGCAGTCTTGGGCACGTGGGCATCGGCGACTCTGGCCGACGATGTGCTCGACGAGGGGCCAGATCGCCTCCGAGCCCTCATCGTCGTCGGCGGAAACCCAGCTCGCAGCCTCCCCGACGGTGTGCGTGCGCGCGAGGCCTTGCAGGCGCTGGAGCTGCTCGTCGTCCTCGACATCCAGCCGAGTGCCACGACCGAGCTCGCGCATGCCGTTCTCCCAGCGACGAGCTGGTTGGCCCGCGGCGATCTCACTCTGCATCAGAGCGCGACAAGTCGGCAGCCCAACCTCCAGTACACCGACGCGGTCGTAGGTCGTGTTGGGGAAGCGCGAGATGATTGGGAGATCCTGCTTGATCTCACGCGGGCTGCCGGACGCCGTCCCTTCGGCAGTGTGCTCGCAGACTGGACGCTTCGCACGACAGGAGTGGGGCATCGCGGGATCGGGATGTCCGCCCTGTCCCTGTGGTCACCCCGGGTAGCGTGGCAGCTAGACGTGAAGCGCGGGCTGTTCGACAGCCGAGACACCACCGGCGACCTGCGCAAGCGCAAGACCGATCTCCCCCATGGCGGCGTGTGTCTGGCCGTCCCCGAGTTCGTCGATGCGCTGCGCCGATCCGTTGGGTTCGAAGCCCCCGATACCGATCTGACGACACTCCAGGTGATCACCTCGGTGCGGTCGATCGACCAGATGAACAGCTGGATCCCGGGCCGCGCCCGCCCGGTCTGCCGCGCTCACCCAGACGATCTGGCCTCCATCGGGAGTGAATCCATCCAGATCCGCCAGCCCGGCGCGACCGAGTGGCAGCTCGCGCTCGAGGTGGTCCCAGACACCAGCGTTCTCGCCGGGGTGCTGGTTCTTCCCTGGGGATTCGACAGCCTCGATGTCAACACCGTCATCGGAACAGAGCGCCTAGAACCGTTCACTGGCCAGCCCATCAGCAACGGAAGCTGGGTCGAGGTCCGCCGGAACGATAGAACGCCATCCGATGTTCCAACGCGCTGATCTGCTGATTCTGATTGTCCTGGCCGGCTGCGCCAAGATCCCGCCGGCGGGCCCGTCTCCCAGGAATGCGGCGCTCTACGACGTGGTGGTCGCGGTGGCGTCGGCGGAGCGCCAGCTGGAGTCGGTGTACGAGCTGGAGGTCGAGCCAGCATTCGACGGGGTGTGGATCTTCACGACGACTCGCAGCCACGGATCGTGGGAGGAAGGCGGCGCGCTGGCGACGTTCGACTCCGAGGAGCCGAGCAAGTCGGATCCCTGGCCGGTCACCCTTCAGCACGCGATCTCGGGGGTGCCCACCGCCTTCGAACTCGAAGAGGGCGGGGCAGCGGTGGCACTCATGGACCCAAAACAGTGGAAGAAGGACGCTCTCGGTGCGATCTACCGTCTCGACCTGCCCGTCGAGGCGATGGTTGCTGGCGAAGCCCTCCTGCACCCCCAGGGTCTTGTGGCAGACCTGGTCCGCAACTTCCCAGGAACCCCTCCCGAGGGTGAGTGGCGCCGCAATGAGAGGATCGCCGGGCTGACTGCCGCTCGCGTCGAACAGTGCACCCCCTCGCGGCGCGGCGGATTGGAGATCTGGCAGTGCGCCGGAACCGTCGAGGGACCCGAGGAGGGCCCGGCGCGACTCCACGAAGTCGCATCGACGACGATGATCGAGGTCGATCGCCACGGATTGAAGCGACTCGAGACAACCTATTCCGGTACGCTGGTGATGCTCGGCCCGGCTGGCCAGGGGGTCCTCGACCGCCCCATCGCGGGCAAACGACTGGTGCAACGCCGATGAGCGTACGAGGGATCGGAGATGGATATGCCTTCCAGCGCCTGTTGTGGTTGCTGGTGGGAACCGTCATCGTGCCGACGATCCTCCTCGCGCTGTATGGGGTCATGGCGATCCGGAACCAGAACGCCGCGATCGTGCAGCAGGTGCAGGAGCAACAGGAAGTCCGGCTTCAGCACGCCACTCGAGTGCTGTTTCAGGAGATCCAGGACATCGATGCAAAGACCCGAGCCGGTGCTGTGGCCTGCGCCTCACACAGTCGCGACGCGTGCGATCTCGATCGGAGCGGCGTGGCGGCGAGCTGGTTCTGGCGCACCGAAGAGGGTCCGCCCGAGACCCTGGCCCCGTTCGACATCCCCATCACGTCGGCTGACACCGTGTGGTTCTCGCCAAACGATGGTGGTGAGCCCATGGGAACCTTCTCCGTCCAGGGTGCCCAGGTGGTGTGGCGGCTCGACACCGAAGCGCTTCGGAGGCGCCTCGCGAAGGTTGCTACCGACCGCTACGACGGCCAGGTCGTCTTCTCCCTCGAGGGCTCAGCGCCGCCCGGTCCAATCCTGTCCGTAGACGAGATGATCGCGCGTTGGCAGGGACCCAGCTTTGTCGATGTGCCCCTCGAGCGCCCCCTGGATCGCTGGCGGCTCGTCGCGAGGCACGGGGCTGCGGATCCCGCTCAGGAGCTCGTCGGGAGAACTATGTGGATGCTCCCGGCTGGGCTCTTCGTACTGGTGACCCTGGTCGTCGTCGGAACCGTTGTCACGCTGTCCTCCGCCGCTCGTGAGATCCGCCTCTCACGCCTCCAGACCGACTTCGTCTCCAGCGTGTCCCACGAGCTGAGGACCCCGCTGACCTCGATCCGGATGTTCGTAGAGACCCTGCAGTCGGGCCGCCTCGAAGATCCGGAGCGCGTGGAGGAGTGCCTGAACCTCCTGTCCCACGAGACCGAGCGTCTCTCGCGCATGATCGAGCGAGTGCTGGGCTGGGCGAGGATGGAGGCCGGACGGCGGGTCTACGAGATCGAGGACGTGAGCGCAAAAGAGCTGATGGAGGACGCCGTCCGCGCCCTCCGCTCCCAGCGCCTCCTGGACGACGACGTCGACATCCGCATGGAAATTCCAAAGGACCTCCCCACCCTTCGCGTGGATCGAGACGCGATCGTCGAGGCGTTGCTCAACCTGCTCCAGAACGCCGTCAAGTACACGCCCTCGCCCCACAAGATCGAGCTGAGCGCCGGCCGCCGTGGTTCCCGAATCGGCCTCTCGGTCGGCGACAATGGCCCTGGAATCGCAAGTGCCGACCAGAGCCGGATCTTCGAGAAATTCTACCAGGCAGACACCCTGCTGTCCTCGGCCACCCAGATGGGAGCAGAGCGCGGCAGTGGGCTTGGGTTGTCCATCGTGCGCGCTGTCACAAAGGGCCACGGCGGCCGTGTAGAGCTGCATACCGTGCTCGGCGAGGGCAGCCGATTTACCCTGTGGCTGCCAATGGGGAGTTAGGGAGCTTTCATGCCGAAGCTCAAGCTCAACCTGCGCTGCCTGGATCGGACGGAGAGCCTGCCCGATGACGAGGAGGGAAGCCGCCTCTCAGGAATGGTACGCCAGGCTGTCGAGGCCGGCCGTGCTCCCGTGGCGGCCGTGGCCCTGCGAGAAGATCGCCTCGATCTCATCAGCCTCGGACCGCTGATCGCCGCAAAGGTGCCTGTGAAGCGGTTCCTCGCCGGCCTGACCCGCAGCACCGCCGAGGGTGCCGGGCTCGTCGATGCGGTCGGCGTCATCGGCGTGGTGAAGGCGCAGCGAGGCAACGAGACGCCGATCCCGATGGCGATGGCCTTCATCGAGTGGCCCGACGGGCGCTGGTGGCACTGGCGCGCGCTGGTCGATCCAGACACCCACGGCATCCTCGACGACTCCGAAATCCTGAACCGCGCCGTAGACGGTGATCCGCTTCCGAACGACTTCGGGCGCTGGTGGAGCCTGGGTCGAAGGGCCAAGGTCAGCGTTCACCTGAGCAAGGTGGAGATGCCCGAGTCCGAGGAAGAGACTGAAGAGGTAGAGGAAGGCAGCGCGGGACCCGTCGTTCACTAGAGTCGGAGGTGGAGGGCGTCGGGATTAGGGGCGTGGAAAAGCTCTTTTTGGTGGCCTGCGGCCAGCGAGGGGCCCGCCCCTCTGCACTCCCGGCAACAATCTCATGACGATTGTCGAGATAGCTCGCCCACGACCACGGACACGGCGCCACGCAAGATTTTGCCCACTGCCGATGGGGGCCGCAAGCCAGTCGCCCATGCTCGGAATGCTCATCGGTTGTGGGCACCGACCCTGGCATACCAGCCCACTACTCGGGGGTCGTCCTCCCCCAAGGCCACGTCTTCGACACAACTTCCACGCTCTCGCCCAAACTCCACGAGCACTCGCCGCTCCCCCACCCTCGCGATCCGCGTGGGATCGGAGATCTCTTCAAGGCGCTCGATGGGGATCACAAAGCAGGCACGTCCATCGGGCTCGAGAAGATCTCGGGCGCAGCTGACGAACTGGGCGAGGGTCGCCGTGGATTCGGTTCGAGCGGCGGCCTTCCAGGGATCGGGGGCCACGGGGCCACTCCCAGCCGCAAAGAACGGTGGATTGCTGATAATGAGCGGCCACCGACCCTCGATCTCCAACACATCAACCACCTGGAGCGTCGCGGTCACCTCGGAGGCTCGCAGCGTCTGCTCCCAGAGTTCCTCCCACTCCGGTCGCACGTCGATGCCGGTGGTCTGGACGCCAACGCCCGCGAGGAGCAACGCCGCGATTCCGGATCCGGTACCGAGGTCCAATGCGTGTGTTGGCACTTCTCCCTCGAGGGCGAAGCCGGTGAGCCAGAAGGCCTCGCTCCCATATCGAAATCCTCTCTTCGGCTGCGCGATCTGGATTCCGGGCGCGGGGCGGTCGAGGCTCACTTGATGGCTTGGGCCGCGATGTCGGTGCGGATCTGGGCGCCGGGGAAGGTCCATCCGGACAGGGCCTCATAGGCGAGGGTCCGCGCCGCTGCGATGTCCGAGCCGGAGGCGGTGACCCCGAGGACGCGGCCCCCGTTGGTTCGGAGCACACCGTCGTCGCCTCGGCGAGTGCCGCTGTGGAAGACCACCACGCCGTCCGCTGTGCTTGGCTCGGGGATCGGCTGCCCCTTGTCCGAGGAGGCCGGATAGCCCGCGGACGCCAGCACGACGCAGCACGCCGAAGCGTCAGTGAAGCGAGGTTGACCTTCTGGTAGCTGACCAATCGCCGCGCCGTGAAGCCAGTCGAGGAGATCGTCGCCCCAGAGAACCATGAGCGGCTGACACTCGGGATCGCCAAAGCGCACGTTGAACTCCAGCACCTTGGGGCCGTCCTCGGTGAGCATCAGGCCGGCATAGAGGATCCCGCGGAACGGGTGCCCGCGCCGAGCCAGCTCGCGGATGACGGGAAGATGGACCTCTTGGCCGAGCGCGATCCCCGCCTCGCGATCCAGGAGGGGGCACGGCACATAGGCGCCCATGCCGCCCGTGTTTGGACCCAGCCCGCCGTCGAGGAGCTGCTTGTGATCCTGGGCACTCGGCAGCACTGCGATCCGCTCTCCGTCGCAGAGTGCAAACAGGCTTACTTCGGGGCCTTCGAGCAGGTCTTCGAGCACGACGCGGTCGGAGGCGTCGCCAAAGCGCCCGCTCCAGACGGCCTCCAGCGCCTCGGAGGCTTCGGCGGCTGTCCTGCACACGAACACGCCCTTGCCAGCGGCGAGTCCGTCGGCCTTCACGACCACCTGGCCGCGGGAACAGCGCTCCTGTGCCGCCAGAACCGAGGCGGGATCGGCGCGATCGACTACCAGTGCCCCGGCAGTCCGGACGCCGGTGGCCACCATGATCTCTTTGGCAAACGCCTTGGAACTCTCCAGGCGAGCCGCCTCGCGTTGAGGGCCAAAGCACGGGATCCCCGCGGCGATCAGAGCGTCGGCAGCACCGGCCGCAAGGGGAGCCTCCGGTCCGACGACCACCAGATCAGCTCTCGCTTCGGTAGCTACGGCGACGATCTCTTCTGGAGTCGCAGCCGGGGCGATCATCACGCCCTCGGGCCAGCCGGGGTTGTCACCGGTCACCGTGAGAGCGCTCAGCTTCTCGGATCGTGTCATTCGCCAGGCCAGAGCTGCCTCACGGCCACCACTTCCTACCAGCACCACGCGCATTCGATACCTCCGAGGGTCGCCGCCCGTATATCCGCAGACAGCATGTGACAACCAGCGTTGAACATCGACGGGGCCTGGGGGGTCTCTAGGGGCAGCTTCGGAGGCTACTGTGCGGTTCACTCTCCCCATTTCCCGGCACCTCGACGGCAAGCACCTGACTTGCTGGCCCAACGGCGAGAAGCGGATCAGCGGTGAGTACGTCGGTGGCGCCCGCCAAGGTGCGTGGACGCGCTGGTTCGACCATGGACGCCGAGAAGAGGTCGCGACCTACGTCAATGGCGAGCTCAACGGTCCCGTGACCCGCTGGTATCCGACGGGCCTACTGCGCGAAGAGGTGTCCTATCGCCACGGTGCGCTGAATGGGCCATGGGCGACCTGGCACCCGAACGGGCGCATGGCGATGGATGCAGAGTGGATCGCCGGCCGCCCCAACCAGCTGTTCACCCGCTTCTGGCCGAACGGTGTTCCGATGATCTCGGGAACGTTCGTGATGGGCGAGCCCACCGGCGAGTGGCGGGCCTGGAGTGAGGCTGGGCACCTGATCCATCGCGGTCTCTTCAATCGCGATCTCGTGGACCGACTTCCGGTCGAGATCATCGGCGCGATGGACCTCAGCGCCGTTCGCGCTCGCGTGGCCTGATCTCCGGGTTATACGCCTCGCCAGGCTCGGAAGCCTGGATCGGAGGCGATCTATGGCCGACAGCAGATTTGCATTGCTCTCTGTGTCCGACAAGACGGGGATCGAGCAGTTTGGGCAGGCCCTGGTTGATGCGGGGTACACGATCTTGTCTACCGGGGGCACCGCAAAGGCGCTCACCGGCGCCGGCGTTCCAGTGACCAAGGTCTCGGATCACACCGGCTCTCCGGAGATCATGAACGGCCGAGTCAAGACCCTGCACCCGAGAATCCACGGCGGAATCCTCGGTGATCGGGACAAGCATGCCGACCAGGCGGCCGAGCTCTCGATCCCCTGGATCGAGATCGTCGCGGTGAACCTGTACCCCTTCGAGCAGGTCACCTCGCGCGGCGCAGAGCTCGCCGAGGCGGTCGAGACCATCGACATCGGCGGGCCGACAATGGTCCGAGCGGCCGCCAAGAACCACAAACACGTGGCGGTCGTTGTCGATCCCTCCGACTACGAGCGCGTCGCCGCCGCTGCGGCCTCTGGGCAGATCGGCAGCGATCTCAGACAGGCGCTCGCGGTCAAGGCCTTCCAGCACACGGCTCGCTACGACAGCGTCATCAGCGACTGGCTCGCCCGCAACGTCGGCGGCGAAGCCTTCCCGGCCGAGGCCGCCATCGGGCTGAAGAAGATGCAGCCGCTGCGCTACGGTGAAAACCCGCATCAGAACGCTGCTTTCTACTCCGACGTCCAGGTCAGCGGTCGCAGTCTCGCCCGCGCCATCCAGCACCAGGGCAAGCAGCTCTCTTTCAACAACCTCGGCGATCTCGACGGCGCTCTCCGCGCGGTCTTCGAGCACGATCGCCCGGCCTGCGCGATCATCAAGCACATGAACGCCGCCGGTGCCGCCACCGCCGAGACCCTCCCGGACGCGTTCGTGATGGCCCTCAAGGGCGATCCGGTGAGCGCCTTTGGTGGGATCGTCGTGTTCAACCGACAGGTCGACGGAGAGACGGTGAAAGCGGTCCGCAAGTCAAAGACCTTTTTCGAGGTTCTCGCGGCGCCCGGGTTCACTCCCGACGCACTCGAAAAGCTAGCCCCCCGCAAGAATATGCGCGTTCTCGAGCTCCCAGAGGACTGGGCGGAGAGTGTTCCTCCCGGGCGCGACTGTCGCCGCGTTCAGGGTGGGTGGCTGGTCCAAGACTGGGACATGGGTGCAGCGTTCGAGTGGAACGTCGCATCGGAGCGAGCCCCGACGGCCGACGAGGAGCGCGCCCTGCGGTTCGCGTGGAAGTCCGCCCGGAATACCAAGTCGAACGCCATTGTCCTCGCCCGTGCCAACGCCGATGGCGAGTCCCTGAACGGCGTCGGTGCCGGACAGATGAGCCGGGTCGACTCGGTGAAGGTCGCGATCTCCAAGGCCACGGCCGAGGTCCCGGGTAGTGTGCTTGCCAGCGACGCTTTCTTCCCCTTCCCCGACGGGATTCAGGTCGCCCTCGACGCTGGTGTCACCGCCTTCATCCAGCCGGGAGGTTCGATCCGAGACGAGGTCGTGTTGAAGACGGTCAACGATGCCGGAGCGACGATGGTGTTCACTGGGCACCGGCACTTCCGACACTAGAGTACTCAACGGCAGCGATAGACTTCTCTAGTCTTCGAGGATCCGGTAATAGACGGCCTTCACGCGGTGCGGGCCGTCGACGTATCCCTCGATGAGCGCAATCCCGCCGGCGCTTGGCCCCAGGAGCGCCGCGGTCTTGTCGTCCAGCATGTAGAAGACGCCCGAATTTCGGTCCTGGATCCCGAGCTGGTCACCCATCGGCACCAGCTCGCCGACCCAGGTGGGCATGCCGTGCAGGCCTTCCCCAACCGTCCACCGCGCCACGCGAACCGTGCGGAGGAACTGGGGGCCCCACACATCTACGAGGTGTCCATCCAGGCTGTGGATCGGCGTAGCAGAACCGGTCAGAACCAGCCTGTATACGTGCCCATTCACCGTTGTCAGCCTGGAACCGGCCGTTGTCGGCTCGACCATCCCACGGACGTGAGCGACGCAACCGATTCCGAGGACGGTCAAGAGGGCGTAACCACACGCCCGGCCTGCATTGACGAATGACGGGATTTCCACTACCTTCGGCTGTATCTCGGGGTGTCAGATACTGCCCCAGGGGGCGTCCTGACAATGATGCTGCTCCCAAAAAAGGCGGGGCCATTCACCCTTATGCGTCGCCTTGGGACAGATGGGGTGACAGAAGGCTATGTCGCAATCCTCGACGAGCCGGCTGGCAAACAGGTCGCTGCACGCCGAGTTCTCCCATACATACTGGAGGATGGGCGTCGTAGCGCCGAGCTCGAGGCCCGCGTCAACGACCTCCAGAGCGTCAAGCATCCCGTACTCGTTCCCATCTTGGACTACGTCGCTGTCGGCGATGACCGCTACATCATCGACGAGTGGGTCGACGCCATCGAGCTAGACCGGGTGATCAACTGGTGCCGCGAAAACCGCGAGTCCCTGCCCCACAACGTCTACCTCAACCTCGCGACGCAGATCTGCAACGGTCTCGAGGCGCTACACAGTCGGCCGGGCTCCGATACCGGCGCCGAGCACGTGCTGCACATGGCCCTGCAGCCAGCCGCGGTCTTCATCACGGGTGATGGGCGCGTCATCGTCGGCAACTACGGTCTCGCGAGGTCCCCGACGGCCACCCCCCACAGCGCCGGCACGAGCATCTCCCGGATGGAGTACCTGTCGCCCGAGCAGACCCACCAGGATCAGCCCCTCACTCCTGCCAGCGACATCTTCGGCCTCGGTGCGATCCTCTACGAGATGCTGACGCTGAAGCCGATGTTCAGGGCGGATTCGAACCTGCAGACGATCCACAGGGTTCGCCGCGCCGAAGTCACGACCCAGCTCCTCGAGGTCAAGGAGATCCTGCCCGGTCTCGACAAGGTGCTGTACCGAGCGCTGTCCCTCAATCCACGCCATCGATATCAGCGTGCATTCGTGCTCCGCGAGGATCTGCGCGGCCTGATGGCCGGCTATTCATTCGCAAACATCGCCGACAATACCCGGGACTTCCTGCAGCCCCTCTTCCAAGCCAGGAGCGACCACAGCACCGACGAAGTGATGCCGGCGATGACAGGCGACGACACCCAGCCGGAGACGACCGCGGCGTTGCTCGGTGCGGAAGGTCCCTTCGCCGAAGAGAGCCAGACCACCACGTCGATCCCGCTGAACAAGAAACCGGCGCCAGTCCACGGCGGAGGGCTTCCAGTGAACGTGGGAAGCACCGACGTGCCTCCCACGCAGGACACCGCGGCGATGCTGCGAGCCGCTACCCACGCCGCCGATGGCATCGAGACGCGTCCGGAGAATGCGATCTCTCCGCCCGCGAACCCGACGTTCAGGGATCCTCCTCCTCCCCCGGCGCCGCCGCCCCGCCCGGCCGCAGGCTTTGACGACGACGACGACGACGTGCCCACCGACATTCGGCCAGCCCCCGATGAGACGTCGTGGCACAACAAGCTGCAGCCCGTCAACATCGCTCGCGACCCGATCGATCCGCCCACGCTTCCTCCCAAAGACCGGATCTCTCCCCTGCCCTCGGCTCCGCGCGGCCAGCCCGCCGCGGCCCCACCTGTCGCTCCTGCGGCGGAAGCGGCACCGGCGGCACCAGAACCAGAACCGGAACCGGAGGAGCCGAAGAAAGTAGAGCTTCCCCCCGGCGACTTCCACCAGCCCCAGAACGTCGGAACTCCCGAGCCGGCTCCGCAGGCCGAGTACGCCCCCGAGCCCCAAGACGACGACAATTTCGACGACCTCGATTGGCAGCCGCGCCGGACGAGCTTGCTCCCATTCGCTATTGCTGGCGTCGGGATCCTGGTGGTCATGGGTGTCGTCGTGTGCCTCGGCACCGGAGGGGTTGGCATGGTCTGGGGCGTCGCCAACACGCCGATGGCGGCCAACGCACCCGAACCGCTGCCCGTTGCTTCGGCGGCGGTCGACGATCCTGCAGACGATGACGACGACCCAGAGATCGCCGCAGCCGGCTCCGACGACGACGAGCCCAGCCAGGCGATCCCCGAACCAGCAGCGGAACCGGCCCCAGAACCAGCACCCAGGCGCCCGGCTCCCCGCCCATCCGCTCCAGCCGACACACGTCCACCGCCTCGCCCAGCTCCGAGCGCCCACGCGTCCCCGCCCGCCCCAGCGCGTCCAGCGCCCCCTGCCCGTCCCAGCCCCCCAGCTCCGACCTACGATCCGCCTCCGCCTCGTCCCGACCCAAAGTCGTCATACATCACTGAATATGACGATCCGATCGAAGATGAAGTACCGATCGCGGCGGAAGAGGACGTAGGCCACGAGCTCGCCGACTACGCCGACCGCTCCTTCCGCGGTGAGCTCACCGCCGCCGATCGAGAGGTCCTCGCCGGCGTCAGCCCCGCCGATCCGGACTACACGCGCACCTACACGCTGCTGTACCAGGACGCCCGCGCCCGAGGCGACGTGACGGATCGCCGCGCATACCTCACCGCGATCATGGCCCAGCCCGAGAACGAGTACCGCCCCGAGTTCCTCGTCGAAGAGGCCGAGCTCGCCATCCGCGACCGCCACTACGGCATCGCACTTCAAAAGGCCATGCTCGCCGAGCGCCACTGGCAGCGCCTCCCCTCGGCCATGATCTTCACGCGGAAGGCCATGATCTTCGAGATCTCGGCCTCGGCACACACCGGTCTCTTCTACGACTCCGACGGACAACAGATGGACTCGCTCGACAACGCGATCCGTGGCTGGGAGAAGTACAGGCGTCACGTCGAGTCCAAAGACAGAGACGATCTCATCGCCCGCGCTGACCGCCAGCTGGACAAGCTGTACGATATGCAGCGGCGGCTGGAGTGACTATGGACAGAACACCCAGATGGGCAGTTGTACTGTTCGCGTGCCTGGCGATCGCGCAAACCGCGACAGCCAAGAACCTCATCTCGGGCCAGATCATCAATCGAAATGGCGAGCCGGTCAACCGCGCAATCATCAGCCTGGAACCGGGAAATGTCCAACTGGTGACCGACCGCCAGGGTTACTTTCTGATCGACTATCTGCGCGATGAGGCCGGCGAGCGCTCGAAGCTCCAGAAGAAGACCGACTACAAGGTCGAGGTCTTCAAGCCCGGCTTCCACACCCACGCAGTGTCGCTGTATTTCAAGCGTGGCGAGGTCACCATGGAGGCCATCACTCTCACAGAGGATTCCATCGAAATCCAGGATCAAGGCGAGAACCTTGACCCGTCGGTCTATCAGGACACGACACACTCTGCCGGCGCAAACTACGAGGGCCAATAGCGGAATGCAGTGGATGAAGCTGGCTGTCGTCGCAGCGGTAGCGCTGCTCGGGACCGTGGGATGCGGAGGCGAAGAAGCTCCACCGCCAGCGCCCGAGGTCGAACCAGAACCGGAGGTTCAGCTGGATGTCGGCAAATACGGCTGGCTCTCGCAGGTGGCGTGGGATCCCGATTCCTTCGGCGAGCTCATGGAGGAGAGCCGCGAGGGTTGGGTCGCCTACCACAAGAACGACTACGAGGCCGCGGCGAAGGCTTTCCCGACCGAGGACCGGGTCGGCAAGGCGCGCGCCGCCTGGCAGCTCTCGATGCTCCACCGCGACCTGACTCGCTATACCGGGCTGATTTATGAGCTGTACTTTGCAGCTTGGACCTCGAGAATGGAGTTCCCAGAGGAAAGCTCCGCCCCGGTCATTGGCGCTCTGGCAGCCCACTGCTCCGGGTCCACTCGTCTCGGGGGCTGGGCCGCCAAGGTGAAGGACACGATGGAGGGCTCGGAGCTCATTCGCGCCATGGAGACGGGCTCGGAGCCCTGGAAGGTCGGTGGCACCAAGCCGATGGCGAAGCGTCTGTTCGCCCACGACAAGGCCCGAGGCGGCAACCTCGTTCCACTCCTAGCGAGCGCTCACGAGCCACTCCTCGTGGAACCGGCCAAGGTCAAGACCAAAGACGGCAAAGAAGGCGAACTCTTCGAGCGCAAGTTCTATGATCCGTGCGTCGCCGCCTCGCTCCAGGTCTATTGGACCCTGAGGGCGGCCAGCCAGATGGGTGGTACCGAGTGGACTGCGACCGTTCGCGGCTGGACCCGTCCGAGTGCTGGGCTGCGCGCGACGCTCTTCGCACCGTGGCTCGATGCCGCCGATCTCGACGCCGGCTTGCGCATCATCGACGACCCCGGACAGCTCGGCGCCCACAATCCCAGCCTGAGACGGATGGGAGTCGGCCTCGATCCACACCACAGCGATGATGTGCAGGGCGCACGAGAGGAGGTCCGCTCTCTCGACGCAGGCCTCGACTTGTGGCGAGAAGACCTGATATCCAACGCTAGCGACGAAGGTGCCGCCCTGATCGAGGATTTGGGACTTGTCAGACACTTCCGCCAAGAGTGGCTGATCACCCGGGCCCGATACGCCATCCTCCAGAGTCGACCTCATCAGTCGCTGGCCTTCCTCGAGCTCGCTCGCGATGTGACTTCCAACGAAGTCGGGCCCTCGAACAACCCTCAGCTCTATGCACTCCTCGCCGAGACCCATCTCTTGCTCGGACACACTCGCGAGGCGATGGACGCGCTGCAGATCCTGTCGGTGGCCCATCCCGAGGTCACCGCACTCAAGGAAGTCACGGGCGACCTGGTGGTCCTCGAGGGCCTGGACAGCCAGGGCGACAGCAAGGAGAACTAGGTGAGATCACCGTGGACCGCGTCTATCGCTGCCGCCCTCGTGGGCGGTTTGGCCGCCATCAGTGCGTCGGCTACTCCCCTTCGCTACGCCGAGGATCGAGCACCAGCCATCGTTAATCCACTGTTTGCAACGACCATGTCGGAGGCTCGCATCAACGAGCTCGTGTTCGAGGGGCTGTTCGCGGACAACCCCGAGCTGCGCTCCACCGCTCGCCTCGCTCAGACCTATGAGGTGTCCGAAGATCGTCTGAAGATGACGATCCAGCTCCGGTCGGACGCGCGCTGGCACGATGGTCAGGCATTCAAGGCAGCCGATGTGGTGTTCACAATCAACGCCATGAAGGACCGCAGCACAGCGTCGAGCGAGGCGGCTCGAGTGGCGTGGATCGATTCTGTGACTGAGCTCTCGCCGACCGCGGTCGAGATCAGCTTCGTGAACCCAGAGTTCGCCCCACAGGACAAGCTGCACTTCAAGATCTTGCCGTCGCACCTGTTCGAAGGCACGGCCGTCAAGCGCAGCCACAGCTTTCGAACTCGACCCATCGGAACCGGCCCCTGGGTGCTGACGTCCTTCAATGACGACAACTCCATGACCATGCAACACAACAGCATGTACCATGGAAATGCGAATCTGGACGAGGTCTCCATGCGGGAGGTCTCCGACAAGAACTACCAGGCAAAGCTGCTGATCTACGAGTCGCTGGAGGCCCTCGTCTGGGTGCTCCCGAGGGATCTGGCTACCCTCCAGAACGACCGCAAAGTCGAGCTGTACCCGTACCAAACGAACTCGTGGTGGTACGTCGGCTTCAATATGCGCGACTCCCGGTTCAAGGACCCCCTGGTTCGCGAGGCGCTGTCGTTGATGATCGACATCCCCAGCCTGCTCGCCCCAGTGGGTACCGGCGACACATTGAGCGGGCCATATGTCAAGTCTTCCCCGTACTACAACCACGACGTGCCAGCCTACGAACACGATCCAAATCGGGCCGCCGAGCTCCTCGCCGAGGCGGGGTACTCGTTCAACGGTCGGCACTGGATGGGCAGCGACGGCAAGGAGCTGAGCATTCGGCTGGCCACGCAGTCCAACCTCGAGACCGCTCAAGATGTGGTCATCAACCTCCAGTCCCAGCTACAGAATCGCGGAATAGGCGTCGAACCCGAATTTCTCGGCGTCGCGGAGTGGAAGCAGCGGGCCTGGAGTGATCACGACTTCGACCTGATCCTCTCCCAGTGGACCTTTGACCGAAACGAAGACATCACGTCCCACTTCCACTCGTCTGGAGTGCGGAACTTCGTTGGATACTCCAATCCCGAGGTCGATCAGCTCCTCGACGACGCGCGCCTCGCCGGCGACCCCCAGCAGAAGAAGGCGCTTCTGCGTCAGGCCCACAAGGCTATCCGCGACGACAATCCGATGGTCTTCCTCTGGACGCTGGACAACTACTCCGCCATGAGCATCAAGGTGAAGAACGTCGTTGTGCACCCGTTCTACTTCTTCACCTGGGCTACGGATTGGAGCCTGAACTAAGGAAACCCTCCGGGCTCCCCGCAAGATCGGCCGCGTCCGTGCGGTCCATCGCTGCGGCGCTATTCGCCCGGGTTCTATATTTCGGCGCCACCTTGTGCGGTGCGGTTGCCTTGGTGATGCTGCTGCTGGCCTTGGCACCCGGCGACCCTATCGATCTGCTGCCAAACGCCGACGATGTGCGACCGGAGCTCGAGGCTCGCTGGCACCTCGATCGACCGATACCGGTCCGCTACGCACTCTACCTAGGGCAGCTCGCAAGCGGAGATCTCGGGACTTCACTGGCCTATCGTCCGGGCATGCCGGTTGCCGACATCATCCTGCGCCCGGCGCTGCGGTCTGCCGGCTGGCTGGTCGCGGCCTGGATGCTGACCCTGGTCTGGGGAACCGCCTTGGCCTGGTACACGGCGGGGCGATCATCGGCTTGGACCCTGGCCGTTCGACTAGCCAGCATCGGGCCGGTCTTTCTGCTGGCCCACTTGGCGGTCTTTGGTTTCAACGAGGCGGCGTGGTCGATGATGCAGGCGGGGACCATCGAGCGCCCGGGCTGGTTTGCCCTGCCCGATCAGGCGTCCTCGCTGCGAACGGTCCTCGCCATCGTCATCCTCGCCGTCGGTTCTGGGGCATTGGCCGAGCTGCACGCCGAGGTCGAGAACGCGCTGGTGGCCATACAGCGGAGTGGATTTGCCGACGCCGCCCGCGCTCGGGGAATGCCGGTGTGGCCACACATCGCCTGGAACCTGGCTTCTCCCCTCACCACGATCGCCGTGAGCCGAGCCGCATTCTTTGTCGGTGGACTGGTGGTGCTCGAGAAGGTCCTCCTCCTGAACGGCGTGGGGGCTATCCTGTGGCAAGCCGCTCTGCTCCGAGACTATGACCTGTGCTTGGGCATCGGCCTGCTCGCCGCCGTCGTCGTGGCCGGTGCACGGCTGACAGGGGACGGGATCCGCATCGCCATCGACCCCCGCCTGCGGGCAGCTCGATGAACGATCTGGCACTGGTTCGGTCGGGAGCGAGAGCGCTGCGCGGATCCTTCCGCCGGGCCACCGACTACCTCGGACTGGCCATCGTCCTCCTCGTGTTCTTGGCGGCCGTTATCGGCCCTCTATCAGGATATATTCCCGCACAGGATGTCAACGTGCCCGACGCCGACCTCGGGCCTACCGCGGCTCACTGGCTCGGGACCGACCACCTCGGACGGGACGTATTCTGGCGGCTGATGTTCGCCTGCCAAGCCTTCGTTTGGCCCGGTTTGCTCGCCTGTTTCACCGCCGCTGTCATCGCCGTCCCAGCTGGCGCCACCGCCGGATACCTCGGTGGCACCATCGAGGCCGGCATTCGCTACGTCACCACCGTTGTTGCCTCCCTGCCCCGCTTCGTGCTGGTCCTGCTGGTGTGCAGCATCTATGGCAATGATCTGCCGATCCTCGCCACTGCCGCTGGAGTCGCCTACGCGCCGACGCTGTCCGAGGCGGTGTTCGGGCGAATCGAGAGCTTGCGCGCGTCGGACTATCTGCTCGCAAACCGGGCCTACGGCGTCCCTGGGTGGCGGATAGTGGTGGTGCACCTGGTCTTTGCCGCATGTGGACGCCTCATCGGACGACATCTGGTGCTCCTGTTCGGCTACTTCCTGGTGCTGGAGACGACGCTGTCCTATATCGGCGGCTTCGGCGTGCAGGAGCCCACGCCATCTTGGGGGAACATGCTGGTCTTCCAGTGGGGACGAGACGGCAGCCTCGTGGCGATGGCTGCCCCGGTGGTCGCACTTGTCGCGACGGTCCTCGCGGTGAGCTGGCTCGCCGACGTACTCGCCGAGGTTGGCCATGACTGATCGCCTGCTCATGGAGGATCTCGAGGTCCGGATCGGGAACAAGCTCCTGGTCAACGGCGTTTCCCTGACATTGAGCGCGGGCAGGGTGACGGCTCTCGTCGGGGCGAGCGGCTCCGGAAAAACCCTCCTCGCTCGGTCCTTTCTCGGCTTGGTGGACCTGGTCCCTGGCGTGGTGAAGGCCAACTACCGCGTCGAGGTCGGCGCCGAGACCTGGCAGCCCTATGAGGGGATCCTGGGCGCTGGGATCCGCAGTAGAGAGGCGGCGTTCACTCCAATCCGAGGCGATATCGTCGGATACCTCCCCCAGAATGCACGTGCCGCCCTCGACCCGCTGTGGACGGTTCGCGACCACGTGCAGGCAGCCGCGAAGGCAGCGGGTCTGCCAAGCGCGGCCGAGGGATGGCTGCAGCGTGCCGGAATCAAGGATGTCGACCGGGTGGCTGGCCTGTTCCCCCACGAGCTGTCGGGAGGCATGGCCCAGCGAGTGGGAATCGCTCAGAGCCTGGCGCGACAGAGTCGGTTCCTCCTGGCGGACGAGCCGACCACCGGACTCGACCCAACCGTTCAGACCGCGATCCTCGATGCCATCCGTGCCCTGGCCGCCGATGGGATCGGAGTGCTCCTGATCACCCACGATCTACGCATCGTGCCCGATCTCGCCGATGACGTCGTGCTGATGGAGGAAGGCCGCGTCGCCGAGACGCCTGAGATCGACGCTCTCCGAGCCGGTAAACTACAGTCCGAAGCTGGCCAACGAATGATCCGTGCTACGCAGTTGATCGCTGCGGGGAGGCTCGGATGAACCAACAGGTCTGGGCCATGCGCGGCATCGCCAAACGCTTCCGGGGCTCCTGGCTGAAGCCGGTGGATCACACGGCGGTAGCCGGAGTCGACCTGACCGTCGCCCGCGGAGAGCGCGTCGCTCTGATCGGAGAGTCTGGATCCGGCAAGACGACCCTGGCCCGGATCGGGCTTGGCCTCATCCCAGCAGATGCCGGCTCAATCCATCTGTTTGGGCAGGACACCTCTCGCTGGGGCCGCGGAGACTGGCACCGCTGTCGCACTCGCGCCCAGATCCTCTTTCAGGATCCCTGGGCGATGCTCAACCCCTCGATGTCGGTCGGTGTTCTCCTCACCGAGAGCGCGGCGCTGCACCGGACCGGCCAGAATCCCACTGAAGAGGCGAGGAGCGCCCTGAAGGACGTGGGCCTCGACGGCCGCTTTGACGCCTTTCCAACCGACCTCTCGGGTGGTGAGCGTCGCCGAGCTGGGATCGCGCGCCTGCTGATGGCCAAGCCCAAGCTGGTGGTCGCCGACGAGCCCACCGCCGGGTTGGACGCGGCGTTGAAGGCATCGCTACTGACCTTGCTGCTCGAGCGACTCGGTCCGGAGTGTTCGGTCGTCTTGATCTCTCACGATCTGCCCACCGTCGCCTGGGCCACCGAGCGAATCGTCGTCATGTGTGGCGGCCGCATCGTTGACCGCTTCCCAACCTCCGCCCTGGGATCCTCCGATCCTCGCCATCCCCACACCGTCAGCCTGCTGCGCTCGGCGGGACTGCCCTGTCCCCCCGCCCGGGAGGTCTCTTGAGCCTCACCCTCTCCCTCCTGCTCTCCGTCGCCGCCGCGACCGAAGACAGCCCGCCCAATGCCGACTACCGGAGCTATGTCGACCAGGCTCGCTTCTTCATGAAGAAACAGTGGTTCGACGATGCCGGGGAGCAGCTCGAGCTCGCCGTGAAGACGGACGATGGAGCTCTCGACCCCGAGACATGGTTTCTGCTGGCGACCGTGCGCTATCAGCTCGCCCAGCTCGCAGAAGCAAGGGAGGCGGCGGACCGAGCCCTGGTCAACTCCCGCACCAACGAACAGACCGGTCAAGCCGAGGAGTTCCTCTCCTTCCTCGATCAGCAGTTCGGCGTCATCGAGCTGAAGCCCCCGCGGGTGGGAATCGCCACCATGCTCGATGTTGAGCTTAAGAGCATCATTTTTGACCCACAGCTCAAGGAGTACTTTAACAAACTCACAACCCGTCTAGAGGACCAGATCACCCTTCCCTACGCCATCGGTCTACCAACGGGAACCTACTCGATCAACGGAGACGAGGTCGAGATCGTGGCCGGTACCACGCTGGCCCACGACGTCGTGATCCAGGCGCGCGGCCCCACCAGCCTCCAGCTCGTGCAGATCGAGCTCTCCGTCGGCGCCCGCACCCTGTTCGGCGCCCCGGCCCCAGACCACATCCCAGCGCCGCAGCTCGAGGTCGGCATCAGCCAGCCTCTTGGGGTCTTCGTGCTCGGAGGCGTAGCGGAGTGGACCGCGCAGCCGTTCCAGAACGGTGGCTCCGGTGTCGCGGTAGCCCCGACCGGGTGGAGTGCTGGCGCGAGGTTCGGCGTCGAGACACAGGGAGAGGCAGAGATTTCCCTACGCCCCTCCCTCACTGCCCGCTACGGAGCAGTGCCTGGCGTCGAGCTGGGATGTGACCCGGGACCAATCCTGAGCTGCGTTCCCAACGAGGGAGGGAACCCGGGGAGGCTGGCCTACGTCACAGGCCACGCTCTCATGTTCGGCGGCGAAGTAGCGCTCTTGTACCGCGATCGCACTCAGAAGAGCGGCCTCGGTGCGGGACTGAAGACCTCTGTCGACGGGTTGTTGGGCGGTCTGCCCTCCGAGGGCGAGGCACTGGCCATCGGCGGAGCTCCGGCGCGGGCCTTCGAGATCGGTGACAATGCGCGAAGCTGGACAGCCATCGGACTTCGCGTACACTTTGGCGTTTCCTATGCTCTGTGAGAGATGACCGTGCGTGTAGTGACCGTGATTGCCATCATCCCGCTTCTCCTTGGCGCCAAAGCTGGCGAAGTCGCCTCCATCGACGGTGCCAATCTGCAGGCCCCGAACTGGTCTCCAGATGGCTCACAATTGTCCTACGAAGCCAACTTTCACGACAAGAAGATCGTCGAGCTCTACGTCGGAGACGGGGCGAAGTTCGAACAGGTTCGCACCGCCGCCCGCGCCAGCACCGATCTGACCTCGGGATTCGCCACCAAGAGATCTGGTGGCAAGGTCGTGCACGAGATCGCCTGGGCTCCCGCCGCGGTCGGACGCTACGTCTATTCAGCTTCCAACGAAAGTTTCGACTATGACCTCTACATCTCGGGAGGTGGGCCGGTAGCCAAGGCGCCGGGGGCAGATGGAGGGGCCGCCTGGTCTCCTGACGGCAAGTACATCGCCTTTACGTCGGCGCGGACCGGCGAGGGAGACCTGTACCTCATCGATGTGGCCGCAATCGAAAAGCCGCCGAAGCAGCTCACCAAGCCGCGCACCGCGTCAGAGCTCTATGTGAGCTGGTCGCCGAACTCCGATGAGATGGTCTTTGTCGGCCACAGCCGGACTGGCGACAACATCTGGCTGCTTCCGGGTCTCGACAGCGCCGCAGTTCAGCTCACCTCCTGGAGCGGAAACCAGATCCACCCTCGCTACTCACCCACCGAGCCCACCATCGCCTTCTACGCGAATCGGGAGAATGCGCAGCGTTTCGACCTGTACGTCATGCCCGCAAAGGGCAGTGCCGAGGCCAAGCTTCTTGTGAAGGGCGTCGTATCCAGTGCGAGCGGACCGGCGTGGACACCCGATGGCAAACACCTGGTTGTGGTCATCGATGACGACGAGGCCTTCGATCCCATCGCTGCCGTCAACGTCGAGACCGGGGCAACAAAGCGGCTGCCCCTGGGCACGGTCGGCCACGGGGATCTCGATGTCACAGAGCGCAACGGCGCGATCTGGCTGGCCTACGTGGCGCAGGGAAAGACCTACGACGCCGAGCGGGACTTCAAGCGGCTCTTCACGGCCGAGCTCACAGACCTACTGTAGCGATGTCACTCCGCGATCAACTCCTCGCCAAGGGCCTTGTCACCAAGAAACAGGCTCGGAAGGCCGATCAAGAGAAGCGCCGGGCACAGAAGGCCAAGAAGGGAAAGAAGAAGAGAAAGAAGCTCCTCGACTCCGAAGCCCGCGCCGCGACAGAGGCCTCACAACAGGCAAAGTTAGCCGAGAAACTGGCCGAACGCCGCGCTCGAGAGACCGAGCGGGAGCGCATGGAGCGCGCCCTCCAGATCCGAAACACCGCGATCGGCAACCGCCTCCGCAGCCGAGGCTCCTATGTGTTCCATCACCGCAGTCTTGACGGCACCAAGCTCCTGCGGATGTGTCTCTCCGAGAGAATGGCCGACCAGCTCCGCCGAGGCGATGCGGCAATCATTGGCATTGACGGCCAATACTTCCCCATCACACGCCGCGGAGCCGAGAAGCTCGACGACCTCGCCCCCCAGCTCCTCGTCTTCTGGCAGCGAGACACCAAGACCCTGTCCCGGCCCGATCAGAGACCCGTGAAGCGCGACTGGGAGCCCAGCCTCAACGCCCGCCGAGCCACCCCCGAGGACATCGAGCGCCTACGAAAACCCGCGTGATCCAGCGCAGCGTGGGTGCCCCCGTACAAACGGCGCCTTCCGTTCGGATCCGGGCAAGAGCAACGACTGGAGTTGGACCGCCTCCCGAGCCGACGCAACATCAAACGCCACGCCCGAACCAACGGCTCCCAACCCGCCGTTCAGCGCCGCCTCCACCAAGACCGACCCGCCGGCCAAGCCTCGAACCGCGCCCGCGCCCTACGACACCTCGTACAAGTTGATGTACCGGTTACCGAGGATCGAGATCCGCCCGAGCAGTGAGACCTTGTTCTCCCGCTTGTTGACTGCCTTTACGCCGACCTCCGTCAGGAGCGGGCGCCCTCGATGGGCAGAGAGGTTCATCATCCACCGAGCCAGGTAGAACGGCCCGGCAAGCTCCCAGCCCTCTCCGGGTCGACCCGTATCGGCATGCACCCGAGCGACGCCGGGAGCCAAGCCAGCAGACAGCCGATAGCCAGCCCTCTTCGTCGCCTTTTTCAGCGACATGGTGGTGTGCACGGCACTGGAGATGACGCCTGCGAGGTCGCCCTCGCTCCAGCAGATGAGCATCGAGCCGTCGTCGCGCTCCCAGATCTGACCGCCGGCCTCGGAGATGATTCCCGACCACTCCTGAGTCAGCGCCGCCAGCGACGCCTTGGGGCTGGACAGCGAGCGCGGAGGCGGAAAAGCCTCGACCGCCAAAACCACGATCGCCGATGGCTGGACCGATGCGTCCTTGGTCTCCTGGACCTGACCGGCCTCGATCACCGAGCGCATGAAGGCGGCGAGGTCGTTGTTGGTGGCGCGGTGCCCCTCGCGAACCATGAGGCGGCTGATGTCCTCGAGCATGGTCGCCGCCCGCTGATAGCGCTTCTCGACCCGGGCTTCGAGGGCGCGCAGGAGGATAGCCTCGAGGTCCTCGGACATGTCGGGCCGATAGCTACGGGGGCTGGGAACCTCGGCCCTGCGGACGCGCGAGATGGTCTCTTCGCGGCTCTTGGCCTTGAAGAGTCGACGCCCAGTCAGCAGTTCGAAGAGCACGATTCCGAGGGAAAAGAGGTCGCTTCTGCCGTCCAGCCTCTTGCCGTCGACCTGCTCGGGACTCATATACGCGTACTTGCCACGGATGACTTCGTGCAGCGACTTGACCTGGAAAGCGGCCCGGCTGATCCCAAAGTCGGTGATCTTCACCTCTCCGGCGTAGGACACGAGAATGTTCTGGGGGCTGATGTCGCAGTGCACGATCTGGAGCGCGACGCCCTCTTCATTGGCCTTGTCGTGGGCAAAGGCCAGGGCCTTGAGGACCTCGCTGATGACAAACAGGGCCAGGGGGATCGGAAACGGGTTCCGGTTCCGGGTGCGGGAGACGAGTCGGGCCAGATCCAGGCCGTGAACGTACTCCATCGCCATGTAGTAGGAGCCGTTGACCTCGTTGAGTTCGAAGACCTGCACGATGTTCACGTGCAGGAGCTCCACCGCGATCTTGGCCTCGTCGATGAACAGCTTCAGGAACTCGTCGTCCTTGGCGAGATCGTCCAGGACCCGCTTGATCACCAGGATCTTCTCGAAGCCAGCCAAGCCGTACGCACGGGCGCGATAGACCTCGGCCATGCCGCCGGTCGCGATCTTCTCCAACAGGTGATAGTCGCCGAACTGCTGCGCGGTGGACAATGCCGTTCCTCAGGGCTGCATCCTACAACGATTCGCAGCGCGGAGTGCCCGTGAGTTTCCAGGATCTGGTCGCCGTCGTGGCGCGTCTCCGCTCCGAAGGCGGTTGTCCCTGGGATCGCGCCCAGACGCCACAATCGATGCGGCCCTACGTGCTCGAGGAGTGCTACGAAGTCCTCGACGCGATCGACCGCGGCGACGACCCAGAGCTGCGCAAAGAACTCGGCGATGTACTCTTTCAGATCGTGCTCCTGGCGCGCATGAAGCAGGAGGCCGGGGCCTTCGATCTCGCCGATGTGATCAGAGGCATCACCGACAAGATGATCGAACGGCATCCCCACGTCTTCGACCCGAACCACGACTCGAACCGAGACGAGGGGGAAGTATCGGCCTGGGAAGCCCGCAAAGCCAAGGAACGAGGGGTCGACAAGTCGGCCCTCGATGGCGTTCCAGCGGTGCTTCCGGCGCTGGTGCGCGCCCACCGAATCAGCGAAAAAGCCAGCATTGTGGGATTCGACTGGCCGGACATCGCCGGGGTGCGCGCCAAGGTCGACGAAGAGCTCGCCGAGCTCGATGAGGCCATCTCGACCGGCGATGCCGAGCACATCGGCGAGGAGTTCGGCGACCTGCTCTTCAGCATGGTGAACCTGGGCCGCCACCTGCCCGTTGGCGCCGAGGAAGCGCTGCGAGCAGCAACTCGGAAGTTCGAAAAACGCTTCCGGCTGCTGGAGCAATCGGTCATTGCCGAGGGCTCGACCGTGCACGACATGAGCCCCGATACGCTAGAAGAGCGGTGGAAGGCCGTCAAGGAGGCGCAACAATGATGATTCGACTCCTGCTGCTCTTCACGATCGTGCCGGCGGTCGAGCTGTTCCTCCTCCTACAGCTCGGCGCGTTCTTTGGACCGACGGTGACCTTCCTGATCATCTTGCTGACCGGTGTTGCTGGGGCCTGGCTCGCAAAGCGCGAGGGGATCGGTGTGCTCCGCGAACTCCAGCAAGAACTCCAGCAGGGCCTCCCGCCCGGATCGCGGCTCATGGAGGGCGCGCTCGTCGTGGTAGGTGGCCTGCTCCTCGTCACCCCAGGCGTGTTCACCGACTTCACCGGCTTCCTGCTCATCGCTCCGCTGAGCCGGCGATTCATCGCTCCCAAAGCACTCAAATGGCTCACCGACCGCGTACAGATTGGCGGCAATATCGGTGGCGCGGGCGTAAACCCGGGTGGCGAGGCAAAGCCGGGGCCTGGCGCCGATCAGGCGGCCACGCCGTTTGCGAACCCCTTCGACGACCTGCCCTGAGGGCTGGAGAATCATGACCTCACAACCGACGAACGAAGCCGCCGAGCTCGACGCCCTCGGACGACAGTTCGGCCAGGCTCTACAGGCCAAGCGCGACGGCAACCTCGACGTCGCCGAAGACGAGCTACGCGCCATCCTCAAGGTGGAACCCAGGCTCCCAGAGCCCAGGATGGAGCTCGCTCGGATCCTGCTCGATACCGACCGCCTCGAAGAAGCCGAGGAACACGCACGGGAAGCCAAGACCTTCCTCGAGGACGGCGGCCAGTGGACCGACGAGCTGCCCGAGAACGTCGTGCTCGCCCTCTGCTACGGCCTCATCGCCGAGATCCTCCGCCGTCACGCCGATGAGGACGATGTGATCTTCGGCGATCCGGCTGCCTTCCAGGCTATTGTCGAGGAGAGCAGGCAGCTCTTTGCCAAGGCGTCGGAGCTCGACCCCTCCGACGAATACGCCAGCTACCACGCGTTCTTCCTGGGACCGAAAGGACACTGATCATGAGACTGTTGCCCATCGTCGCCCTCCTGCTGGTTGGTGCCTGCAAGAAGGACAAAGACGAGCCAACCGACGACCGAACCCGGCTCACCATCCTGCACACCAACGACTGGCAGAGCCACATGCTTGGGCGCGGGCCGAATGCCGAGTATACGCCCGAGCTCGATGGCGACGACAGCACGCTGGGAGGCCTCGCCCGAGTCGCGACACTAGTCGACCAGATTCGCGGCTCGACTACCCATCCAGTCCTGCTCTACGACGCCGGGGACTGGATGAGCGGCGCCCTCTTCCAGACACTGGCCACCAGCCACGCCGCCGAGCTCTCGGTCATGGACGCGCTTGGCTTCGACGCGACAACCATCGGCAACCACGAGTTCGACTGGGGTGCAGAGACCCTCGGCGAGATGATCGGGCGCGCCGACGCCCAAGGAGTCACGCTCCCAATCGTCGCATCCAACCTGGCTCCCAACCCCACTGATCCCAGCGACGACGCTCTGGAGGCGCACTTCGACAGCGGCCGGATCGAGTTCACCCACATGGACACCCTCGATAACGGCATCACGGTCGGCCTCTTCGGGCTGCTGGGCACGGGCGCCAAGCTCATCACTCCCGGTCTCGGCGAGGTGCAGTTCCTCCAGCCCACAGAGACCGCCATCGAGGCAGTCGCAGAGCTCTCCGAGGCCGACATCGTCATCGCCATCAGTCACTCCGGAGTCGACGAGGACGAGACCCTGTTCGACGAGGTCGAGGGCGTGGACGTCGTCGTCGGGGGGCACAGCCACACCGCAATGTTCGACTTCGAGACCACCGAGAACGGCACCGTCATCGTGCAAGCTGGGGCCTATACGCTCTACCTCGGCCAGCTCGATCTGGTCCTCGATGGCGACGAATGGGTGGTCGAGGGCTATCAGCTCCACGAGATCGACGACCGCCTGCGCGGCGATCCGGCGATCACGGAGATGGTCACCGACTATGTCGAGGCCATCGACAGCGACGTGCTCGCGCCCCTCGGGTTCGAATTCCACGAGGCGATCGCGTCGATTCCCGACGATCTTCCTCGTGATGGCTGTCAGGAGCTCGGGCTCTCCCACCTGGTGACCGATGCCTATCGAGAGCAGCTCACCGCCCTCGATCCCGGCAATCCGATCACCATCGCCGCCGAGGCCCAGGGCGTGATCCGCGATCCACTGAATGCAGGATCCACCCACCTACAGGCGATTTCGGACTTCTTCCGAGTGCTACCCCTCGGCGGAGGAAACGACGATGTGCCCGGCTACGCGCTGACGAGCTTCTATCTGACCGGCTCTGAGATCCACAACGCTTGTGAGGTCACCGCCTCGGTCGCGCCCGAGTTCAGCTGCTCCTTCTTCATCGAGGTCTCCGGCGTGAAGTGCCACGCCGACATGGACGCCCAGCTCTACAACCGCGTGCAGCGAGTCGAGTACTTCGACGGAGCCCAGTGGCTCGATCTGGACACCGACGAGGCCAACGAGACGCTGTACCACGTCGCCGCGAACACCTATGTCGCCGGCTTGATGGACCTCCTCGGGTCCATCACCCTCGGAACCCTACGCGTCAGCCCAAAGGACGCGAATGGCGTCGAAGTCGAAGACATCGATCTGCTCCTGGTGGATGCCGACCCGGCCACCGACGGAGTGCAGGAGTACAAGGCGTGGCAGGCAGTCGTCGACTATGCAGGCTCCTTCTCGGATACCGACGGTGACGGGGTCCCGGATGTTCCGTCCGAGTACACCGACTTCGATCCTCGCCTCGTTGGCTACGAGATGAAGGGAGACGGGCACCTCTAGCTAGCGGCCGGAAGCTCGACTTCTACCCTGGTTCCCCCGGCAACCGGGAAGGCGATCCGCAGCTCTCCGCCCGCCTCTTCGCACAGCCGGCGAGCGATGTACAAGCCGAGTCCGGTGCCGCGGCCAGGCGCCTTGGTGGTCACAAAGGGCTTGAACAGCTGATCTCGCATGCTGTCTGGAACCCCGGGGCCGGCGTCTTGAATGATGAGCCGAGCCGAGCTTCCCGCACGCTCCGATCGAACGACAATCTCCCTGTGCTCGCCGCCTTCCACCGCGTCGAGAGCGTTCTGAAGGAGGTTCACAGCAACTTGTCGCGCCGCGCCGGGGCGCCCTCGAATGAGCAGGGAATCGTCGGAAAAACGGGACTCCACTGTCGCACCGATCTGGCGACTGCGGTGAGCGAGCATGTCGATGGCACGACGAATGGGGAGGTTGAAGTCGTAGAGCGTCTCCGGCTCGTCCAACCGTCCAAACCCCGCGTAGTGATCGAGTAGCTCCTCGATCTGGACAACATGGACAAGAAGCTGCTTCAGACCTTCTTCATCGAGATGCTTGTCGCGCTTGCGGGCCAACTGAGCGATGGCTTTGACCGCGAAAAGAGGCTGTCGGAGCTCGTGGAACAGAGATGCCGACAACACGCCGAACTCGGCCATCTGACCCAGGTGTGCCCAGGTGTCCCGATCGAGATCTCCCCACGGAGGGTTGTCGCTCATGGCGCATCCCCCATGACGTTGTCGACGATCGCCACGACCCCACACCCCACACCTAGGTTTCCAAGCCCGTCCTCTGGCTCGATGCGGACTTCGTAGTTACCGTTTTCGACGATCAACCCCCTGCCATCGCGACCGTCCCAGTGCACGATGTCGACGGCCCCTCCGGGCACCTCGTAGTTTCGGCGGATCAAGTCTGCATTCGCCTGGTTCGTCACCGAGATCACCCACCAAGCGGGGGCAACGGCAGTCGTCAGCTCGACGCTGACCGTGTCGCGCTCGGCATCCAGGCCATCGTCGCCGTCGGGTCGGAATAGTCCTCCCTCAGGGGTCACAGGAGCGCAGGTCACCGAGTCGCCGGGAGCCGCTACCGCCCCGAAGGTGCCCACGTAGTCGGAGCGGCCGCCCACCCAGGCCCCATCGAGGCGATTCCCTCCGGACGCGTCCCGCAGGTTGTCACTCGCCGTGACGGTCCAGATCCCCGCAGCACCGTCCACGTCGGCCAGCAGTGTGAGCACGACTTCGGTGTCGCCGTTCTCCGGAGTCACCGTATCCACGGTCGCAACGGACGGACCGGTGACACTGAAGTGCCCTGGGAGCAGCTGATTGTCTAGCATGGGCTCCGAGAAGACGAGCCGAATCTCCCGAACCATGGACAACGTCTCGCCGGAGGGGAACTGCTCCCAAACATGCGGCTGCTCGTCGTCATTCTGCACGTCGACGTCCGCCCTGCCTCGCGCAGCACCAGAGTCGACCCACGCATGGATCTCGGCCAGGCCACCGGTGGTCGTCGAGCTGGCGCTCAGGGTGAAGAAGCCATCGCCGTTGACATCCAAGACGGCAACGAGGCCCCTACCGGACTCGGTCAGGCCGGTGATACTGCCGAGAGTGGTTCGCACGAAGACGGTGCTGTTCACGGCCGGATCCCGCGCGCAGTCCGTGACGCTCTCGATGTTGACAGTGGTGTCGCCGATTCCGGCATCGATGACGGGATCGACCGGCGAGAGCCCGATGGGGCCCACGGCCTGCCCGTCGTCCAAGCCCACCCAGGCCGTGGTGGCGATCTCGTCGGCACAGCCATCCGTCTGCACCACGAGTGCTCGGAGGGAGTGGGCGCCAATCTCATCCACGGAGAAGATCATCGAGTTGACTCCCGACATCTGCGCGGGCACGTCGACCGCCAAAGCGTAGCTGGTCAGGGGGGCACCGCCAGAGACGGACGCCGCGAAAGACGCGCTCAAAAGGCCCTCTTCAGCCACGGGGTCGTAGCAGACCACCGAGTGGTCATACCCTCCGAAGTCGACATCCGCTGTGGGTCCCGCCACCGGACAGTCCTCGACAACGTGCAGTGCAGCACTCTCGCCCACCAAACCCGTCGGCGTCGAGGCATCGACGACCTCGTCGAGCGCGGTGCTGTCCCAGAGGTAGTAGTCGACGCCGATGCCATTGGTGAGCGTGACTTCGAGGGGGGCTGTCCCCGTCATTCGAGAGACGATCGTCGCCGTGCCGGACCAGTCGGTTCGGTTCCCGAAGGCATCGACGGACTCGACCCGAACCTCCGTCGGCGACCCGAGCCAGGCCCATGGCTCGGCAACCGTGACCAAGAGCCTGTCGTGACCGGCGGGCGTGACGGTAATGATTGGGGAAGTACCGAGTAGATCTCCGCCCTGACTGGCGGTGATTGCGGTGTCTCCGGCGACACTGACCGTGGCTTGGACCTGCACCGTGCCATCGAGGCCGAGGGTGGCGGCGTTCACACTCAAGGTGCCCGTGGTGTCGTCGACGTCGAGGTCTGGATCCGTCTGCACGATGTAGGGATTGCCGAACGAGTCCACCCCCGCAAAATCGAGGAAGATCGTCTCCCCGGCAGCGACTTCGATCGCCTGGAAGGGCCCAAATGCCTCGACCGTCACGGCAGCCAGCGCGCCGTTGTCGACGCGGGTTGGAGCCGCGCTTCCCTCCACAACTCCGTTATCGAGGGTCACCGTGATGATCGCACCGGGTCGTGCCGTTTCGAGAACACACACGAAGTCAGCGCTCCCGTCGATTCCAAAGACGACAGGGTCGCACACCACCTCGCCGAGCTCATCGCTGACCACGAAGGGGTCGCTGGAGAAGTCCGCGGCATCGATCTGATTGCCCCAATCATCGTAGACAGCGGCGTCGACGTCGAATGGCTCACCCGCAACTGGGGTTCCGAGGACTGTCACGTCGAGTGAGGCTGGGTCCTTGCCAGGGTGCACCGTGTAGGCCACCTGGGAATCCCCGACCGTTCCATCATCGCCTTCTACGTGCAGATAGACCGATGGTGCAGCCACATAGGTCCAGACGTCGCAGTGGAACTGGGTGTTTTGGTTGAACATGGTGCAGGTCTCGACATCCCCTGCGCCGCCCACGCTATCCTGGAAGGTGAACTCCTGGTTGATCCCGAGCCAGGTGACTGGATTGTCATGGCGATCCCGACTGTTCAGGGCAACCCTCAAGGTTGAGCCCGCTATTGGATCGGATTCGACCTGCACATCGAAATGGTCGATTGGTCCAGGGAGAACCTCGAACGAGTCCGATTCGACGTGCTCGAGTAGAAGGGCGGTGAGGCGTTCGTTGGGACAGGCGACCGATATCTGTTCCTCATCCAGGGTCACGATCGTCTTCCCAGTGACCACCTGCGGCAAAATGAATGTGCTACAGGTGCCACTTAGGAACACCTCGTGGTCTTGCAGATCCGGGTTGCCGTAGTTGTCGACGAACTCCAGCTCTACGTCGAAGGGGTCGCCCGCAACCGTCGAGAAATCGTCACCCGGGAGCCTGATCTCGAGGTGGCTCGTTGTCGCTTGGAACACGACGTTCGCCTCTCCATGGACGATGTTGCTCCGCCCGTCCGGCTCCACGGTCACCCTGACCTCCTGGGCGAGCTGAGATCGCACATCCACTCTGGCGCTGCCCCTTTGTAGGTTCCCCAGAATGATGCCCTCCGCGGGGCTCCACCCTCCGTCGAGGGTGTTGGTGAGTGTTTCGAGAACCGGAGGCATTCCGTCCCCATCAACAATGGTCACGCGAACCGGGAAGAACTCCGGATTCTCGAAGACGATCTCATCGTTCGCGTCGAGCAGATCGATTTCGAGGAGCACGAGCTTGTTCACGTCCCGGAGGACTTCCACACCCGCAGCCCGTACGCGGATGTGATCGGCCTTGGAATTCGAAACCTCGAAGACGTCGTCGAGGTGAGCTTTCCCCCCCGGACCGACGATGCGCACACCATAGGTGCCATCATCCAGGCCGGCTGGCACGACAGCGCCAATGTGAGTGTCGTCGATGATCTCGACGCCAGGTAGCTTGTAGGTTGGCCCCTCCGGATCCACGAGCGACGCCTCGTAGCCGTCGTCGACTGTCGACCCGCCCTTCTGGCCCGCGCTGAGCTGGATCTGCGGGTAGAAGTTCTCGCCCGTCAGGACGATAGACGTCGCCTGGCCGTTCCAAGCGAGGTCGGGTGTCAAGCCGGTGAGCACCGGTTCGGGCAGCGTCCCACACCCAGCGAGGGCGGAGCCGGCTGCAATGATCCAGAACCATCTCACTTCGATACCCCCATCAGAAGACTACCCGGTATCCGGCGCCAACCGCGAGTCCGCCGACATTACCGTCAAAAGCTATGCTATCACCGACGCCGGGCAACCACGTGGCCCGTGCAGTGAGGAATACTTCACCACCCAGAAGGCGCTGACCGACACCACCCATCAGGGTTGGGCCCAGGGATAGGTCGGTTTGATTGTAGATGATCTCCCCCCCGTTCTTGCCCTTCAGTCTCTGGAGACCGAGCACCGCCCCACCACCAAACCACACTGCGTTGGAACCTCGATCGATGCGGTAGAGCGCGGCGGCGGTGAACGGGTGCACCGAGGTATCGACCTTCAACAACTCCCCTTTTACCCGATATTTCCTCTCGAATGCGTATCGAGCAGCTCCGATACGGATCATCAGGCGCTCTCCGAGGAGCGGATTCTGAACTCGAAAGTCGAGATCGACGCCAAAGACCGGGGCGCTCACCGCGCCGAAGTTCGTGAGCAACCCGCCATAGGCATTCAGCGACACCCGAACGGGCTGGGGCTGGAGGCTGAGCTTGGCCGTCGAGTGCAGGTTCTCCGCCTCCGCCGTGAGCGTGACGTCTCGGGGGGTGTCGATATGACCAGGCTCGTATTCGGCCAGGTAGGAGCCGTCGGGCCGGGGACGCAACGGACCCACCACGCCCTCACTGGCGGTTAGGTCGATGGGCTCGTTGACCACTGCTTTGCCTGCCCGATCCTCCAGACGAACGCGGACATAGGCTACTTCTCGCCCCGGACTGGCCCGAAGCACTGCCGGTTCGACGGAGATCGAGATCCCGGCGATCCGCCCCGATGAGATCTTGACGACCTGGTCGGCGCGAAGATCCGGGATTCCCGGCCCATAATCTGAGGCGGGCTGGCCCTTGATGATCAGCGCGGAGTCGACTCGGCCAGCGACTGCGGCCCGAAACTGGACCGGCCCCTTCTTCATGGGAATGACAACATCAGCGCTGACCCATCCGTCCGGTCCGGAGATGCCACTCTCGACCGAGGCTCCAGCATCGAGCTCGATCTCTGCCCCAGGCACGGGTCGCAGATGGGGGTCGAGGGCGCGACCGTGCAGCGTTACCCGCCCGGCCTTGGGAACGTCCGCCCAAGCGAGCCTCACGCTGTCCACATAGCTCGCACTCGGAGGCGCCGAGTAGGTCGCTCGCACGGTGTCCAAGCCAGCGCTCGCGGCATTCCCACCGTTGTATTCCCCGCTGGCGCCAGTCCCGGACAGATCTCCCATCCTCACGTCGCCGCGGACCGCCGTGACGTCGAGCCCACCGAGGCCCAGCCGCTCTCCGCGCGCGTCCTCGAGCATGACGCTGATCTCGGCCTCTGGGAAGTCGGTTCGGAGCTCTACCGGCCACACCCGCAGATGGATTCTCTCGGGAATCCCCTCCGCAACTCTCACTCGAAGGGCCGCCTCTGCGTGGGAGCCGAGCCTGCACTCGATCCGCATATCCTGCGGATCCGCGGCATCACCATCGCCGCGGACACGCTGGAACTGTTCGTTGGGAAGCGGCACCAACCAGTCACCCTTCTGCAACCGTCGTGCTTGCAGATCGAGAGCGGGCGTCTTGCAGGTCGGCGCCGCACGATCCCAGAGTCCACCGTCACCGCGAACAGCGTGAAGGTAGACCTTGGGGGCGGGTTTGCCCACCACGAAGTCCCCGGTGGGGAATGCGACCAGCGACGCAGCGGCCTTGGTGGCGAGGGGTTGGTCGGTGCGAGTCTCGTTGCCGAGTCTGTCGACGAAGATGCCGTGGGCGATGACTTCCCCCGGGTACTGATCCACCCAGCCCGCGATCTTGCCCTCCTCGTCTGCCTCGTAGGGGCCGTAGCTTCGCTCCCCAACCCGGAAAGTGGCCTTCGCACCGGGCTCTGTGGTGTAGTTCATCCTCGGGCGGGCGCGCAGACGCAGACCAGTCCACGCGGGCTGCTCCAGGCGGGTCGCATCGCGGATCCCGACGATCACGTGCCGAGGAAACGGGCTGTCGTCCGGCAGAATCCGCACCAGGAGGTCCGGGCCCTGCTCCACTATGCTGGCAACCCGCCCCTCACCGACGACGACCTGGAGGGCCTCTGGAGGTGGCAGGTCTTCGCCGGTGACGACAATCTCGATCTCACCACCGCGAACGACGCCGTCGATCCGCTTTGGAAGCACGAGATGCGACGCGGGCTCCTCGTAGACCTTCAGGCGCTTGGTGTACCTGACCCCGAACACTCCGATGGAGAACTCGACGATGTCAGCGTCGGCGGGCAGCTTGTAGTTGTAGGCGAAGACCCCGTCTGACACGAGCTCGTCGAACTCCACCGACCCAACAGACGCAGTCACTCGGGGGGCGCGGCTGGCGATGTCTCCAGTTGGCGCCACCGCCGCTACAAAGAGGCGATTGCTGGTGCCTGGACGGAGCTGACCGTCCTGCACGATGAGCTCAAACGGCGCCCCGAGGCCTGCCAGATCCTGCCCTGGCGCCGCCGCGGCTGCTGAGGTGGCGAGTGCAACGCACAGCAGTGTCCAGAGGGCTCGCACCGCCCAGGCGCAGGGGGAGCTATTGGTTGCCATAATCGGTGCCACCAGCGGCGCCCGGACCAGTGTTGTCCCGCGGCGGAAGCGTCACCGGCTTGGACGTTGTGCGGCCCAAGGGGTCGACGGCCTCGATCTCAACGTTCAGAGGTTTGCCTTCGACCAGGGGAATCTTCGCGACAAACACCCCTTTTGCGTCCGCCCGGACGTTCTCTGCGTCGGTGCCGGCCACGCGAATGAGGCTCCCGGGATCCGAGCGACCATGCAGCTCGTACTTCTCCTGTGTCGTCGCGGTCATGTCCGTGGGATGCCGCACTTCGAGTAGGAGTTCTGCCGGGATCGGACCCACGCTTGCATGCTGTTCGAGGGCAATCACCTGCTCGCCCTCCACCAGACGGGCAACATCTGTCCCGACCACGGTCAGCGACCCCTCGGTGGTCTGGGCCAGGAAGGCGTCTCCATCGACACCGACGTCGAAGACCCCGTTCTCGGCGACAACCTCGCGGCCGTTGTTGCCGATCCGAACCGCACCACCCGACCCCGGTCGGACCGTGGCGCTGAGCATGCCGTCCTCTAGCTCGAGCTTGATGCCCGTCTCGTCGACACTCTGGACTTGCACGGAGGAGGTCGGTCCGAGGCGGATTCTCGTCTCTTCACCAAGGGCAAGGACGGCGCGGGCTCCGATACCAGTCCGCAGGCGATCGCCGCCGCCGAGCTCCATGCCCACCGGTGGGGCAAGAAGCTCGCCCTTGGCGTTGGTGAGTCTTACGTCCCCGTCGAGTTCGTAGATCGTGAGCGCCGCTGGAGCCGTCTCGCCAGCAAGGTAGATCCACACGGTGCCGATGGCAGCGAAGACCACCACGAGCCCGAGCAAGATCCCAACGGTCCTCCTCACCTCATGCCTCCGGGAAGACCACGAGCCAGCGCATGTCGCCGACCGTGAGCGGTGGGGGTTGAGGCGTCGAGATGCTCGCTTCTTCGGTGTAGAGCTGGGTTCCCAAGCTCGGAAGTCGGACCGGCTGCTCGAGGCGGCCCCCGAGCTCGTGCAGCATGCGCCGGGCCACCCACATGCTCATGCCCGCGGCCATCCAGTCGTCGTGGCGCAGGTCATCGACGGCGACGATGTCGTCGGGTCGAAGCTCGACCTCCACCACACCACCGACGGCAGAGGCTTTGATTCGCAGCTTTGCACCCTCGGATAGGCCAGCTCGGATCGCGTTCAGGATCTGCACGAGGATGCGACTCCCGTGCACAGGATCGATCTGTACCGCCAGGGGTTTGTCCGTCTCGACCAATTCCAGAGCCACTCCACGTTGACGAAATGGACCGCGCACCAGGTTGCAGACGTCGACAAGAACGTCGCGTAGATCTACCACGGGCGCACGCCCATGGTCCACTTCGCCCGAGGAGAATCGCAGCATCGCGGCCACCACATCGCGGCAGCGATCGGCCTGTTCCTCCAGGTCTTTGAGCAGTCGTTCATCTGGTTTTCCGGTATGTTTTCGCCGGAGTAGCTGCGCGATCCCCAAGATGCCCGCCAGTGGATTGTTCAGCTCGTGGGCGAGTCCAGCACCGACCTCGGCGACGGCCGCGAACTGCCCAGAGCGGACCAGCTGCTCCTGGGCATCGCGGAGTTCTTGGGTCCGCCGCTCGACGCGGTCCTGGAGCTCGACGTTGAATCCCTCGATCTCCTCTTGCTGCTCGCGGATCTCCATGCGGTTCTCGTCGAGCCGGTCGGCCATGTGGTTGAACGCCCGAGCGAGCTCGCCAATTTCGTCGGAACGATCCGCATCCGCAGAGTGCCCGTAGTCCCCGTCCGCTACTCGCAGGAAGGAGTCCCGCAGGATCGCGATTGGATCGGAGATCCACCCGGCCAGCCAGTTGGCGGCCCACACGGCCAGCGCGATCATCAGGAAACCGACCGCCGCATACAGCTTTGGAAACGGCAGATCCGTTGCTCGTGTCATCACAAAGAATGTCCAGCCGAACTCGACGGGGATCGATGCACCCTGAACCCGACCGGCCTCGGGGTGGAGACAGGAGAAGTTCGACGAGGTCAAGACCAACGGTCGCAGGCACTTCTCCGTGACGATGCTCGCTTCGTCCACGTGCAGAACCGCACCTCCGCGATCGACGAGGACATGAGCGTATTCGGACACTCCTTCCTCCTCTTTGAGCGATTGCTCTGGTCGGGCCGCTGCTTCCTGGAGAATCGTCAGGCTCACCTCGGCACCGAGAATGAGCGGTTCCTTGCCTTCGAAGCCTGTTGTGGCACGCACGGCTATCGGTACTGACGGCAGCGAGCCTGGACCGGCGGGCAGGTAGGGGTCGCCGACGTGAACCTTGGTGGGATCCTGGAGCACGTCGCTGATGGGGAGTCGCTTGATGAGCGCTTGCGCCCGTAGGCCATCCGCCGAGGCCCGATCCTTGGCAACTTCGACGAACAAGGGCTGGACGACCGCCAGACCATCAGCATCGACGAGGGCCACGACGACGGCTGACGGCATGGCCGTGTAGACCGTCTGCAAGAGTCCGCGCTGGTACTCCTCGTCGAGAACATGCAGACGATCGAAGTACAGCCCGGAGAGTCCTCGGAGAAAGACGGCCTGTTCTACGACCCATTGGTCCACTTGGGATGCGTACATCGTCGCGCCGAGCTCGAGTTCCTTGGCCCGCGCCTGATCAGCCGTCTCCTGCGCGCTGGTGGTCGCAAAGACCGTCAGTAGGATGAGCGGTAGTACAGCAACCACCGCCAGAGCGATGGCGAGTCGAATCCACAGCTTCATCGATCAGACGTCGTCTAGCGGGAAGCGCACGAGGAATGCCGATCCCCCACCCTCGGCGTCCTCGACCGCAACGGTCCCCCGGTACTTGGTGCAGATGCGGTAGACGATGTTGAGTCCGAGGCCCGTGCCCCGGCCCGGTGGCTTGGTGGTGTAGAAGGGGTCGAAGATCACGCTTCGCCCCTCGGTATCGATGCCGGGCCCGTTGTCCTCGACCCGCGCCCAGACGTGTTTTTCGGTCTTGCCACAGGTGACGAAAACCCGCCCGCCGCCGTCCTCGCCGTAGTGTTCGCCCACCGCCTCGACAGCGTTCTTGACGAGGTTGACGAAGACCTGCTGCAGCTCGCTGGTTCGGGCGTTGACGAAGAGCTCCTGGTTCGTCTCGCCGATGACGACGGTTTCGGGATGGATCGACAGGGAGCGAGTCACGAGCTTGACTGCATCCTCGATGACCTTCGGCAGGTCGATCGTCGTGTGGTACTCCATCTGCGCCGAGCGTGAATACCCGGAGAGCTGGAGAACGATGTCCTTGATCGTTCTTGAATAGTCGACGATCTCCTTGGCGTATCCCTGAACGAGATCCCGCTCCTCCTCTTCGATGATGGCCTCGGCTAGACCCATGACGCCAAAGAGCGGAGAGCTGATCTCGTGGGCGATTCCAGCTGCGAGGGTGCCTATGCCCGCCAGCTTCTCCGACTGGATGAGCTCGGCTTGAATCTCCTTCAGATCTTCGAGCGCCCTCTCCAGTGCGTCGTTTCGCTCGGTGAGCTGCCCCATCAGGCGGCGGTTCTCGCGCCCCATATCGATCTTGTTGAAGGCCTGCTTGACCTTGCGCTTTACGTCGAAGATGTCCTTCGGGGGCTTGACGATGTAGTCGAAGGCGTCGAGCTGCATGGCGGCGAGCACGGTGTCGAGGGACGCGTAGCCGGTGATGATGATCCCCTCGGCATCGGCCTGGAGCCGCTTGGCGTGCTGAAGCAGCTCGAGTCCGCCGATATCGGGCAGGTTCTTGTCGGTCAGCAGCACATCCACGCCGTCAGCCTCCATGGCTGCAAGCGCCGATGAACCGTCCTTACAAGAGATCACGGCATACGGTTCATCGTCGAAGACCGAAGTCAGCAAGTTGAGGATGACCGGCTCGTCATCGACGATGATCAACCGCCCAGCAGCGGACACGGAGCCTCCCTTCAGAGCCGAAGTTACCACGCAAAGTCAACGTGTGGCTGTTTGCTTGAGCGGTGATGGCCGATATGTTGTGAGCATCTTGTCGTCTGCCACGGAACTGCCATGAGCAAATCAAGCTTTCCAATGAACCAGCCCGCCCAGTGGTTTGCCGCGATCGGCATCATCGCGCTGCTCTTGCCCGCCTGCGGCAAGAAGACCGGCCCTGCAGCGGCGGCCAGTGCCGATGACATCTACCGCTCCAAGGTCAAAGAGAAACAGATGGCCCAGCCGGGGATCGTGCGTCAGTCGATCGATCTCGACGCCGACGAGCGGCCAGAGATCTACAACTTCTACCGCGAGCGAGCTGACGCGGCGCGCCTGCTGATCAGAAAGGAAATCGATCTGAATCGCGACGGAAAGATCGATGTCATCTCCTACTTCGACGACGAGGGGCGCCTCGAAAAGGAGGAGATGGACGGTGACTATGACGGCGTCTTCGACTGGACCGACCACTACCAGGATGGCTACCGGGTGATGTCGGAGTACGACACCGACTACGACGGTGTCGCCAACGTCTGGAAGTACTACATCCGCAACGACGACGGCTCGCAACCGCGCCTCGACCGCAAAGAGCGCGACACCGACGGCGACGGCATGGTCGACGTGTGGGAGCGCTTCAACACAGACGGCGAGGTCATCCGTACCGGCCGCGACACTGACGGCGACGGCAAGATGGACGAACGCGAGGAGTGACGCCATCAACCGTCGTAGCGGTGCTCCTGGCCGGCGGTTCTGGAACGAGGTTCTGGCCTCGCAGCACTCCGGCGATGCCAAAGCAGTGCCTGGTCCTGGAGGGTGGGCGCTCCCTGCTCCAGACCACCTATGATCGGCTGGATGGGCTGATCGACAAGGGACAGATCCTCGTCGTTACTGGAGCGTCGATGGAGGCTTCGGTCCGCGAACAGCTTCCGGAGCTGGCCAGCGACCAGTTCCTCGTCGAGCCCTCGCCGAAGAACACAGCTCCGGCCATCGCCTGGGCTGCCGCAGAGGTCGAGCGGCGCGGCGGCCAGATCATGGCAGTCCTGCCCTCCGATCAGCGAATCACCGAGATCGCCGCCTTCCAGGATGTGTTGCGGCGGGCTTTCGCGGCAACCGATGACGGCAACCTGGTACTGCTCGGGCAGTCCCCCACTCGACCGGAGTCCGGCTACGGCTACATCGAGCGGGGCGAAGCGTGTGGCGGCGCGTTCCGGGTCGCGAGGTTCAAAGAGAAACCGGACGCGGATGCTGCCCGGACGCTCATCGATGACGGTGCCCTGTGGAATGGCGGCATGTTCGTGTGGAGGATCGAGACGATCCACGCCGCTTTCGACAAGCATCTACCCGGAATGTGGGAGCGCGTACAGACCGACTGGCAAGGCGTTGAGGCGATCTCCATCGACCGTGGGATCCTCGAGAAGGCCAGCAACGCAGTGGTGATCCCCTGCGCGATCGGGTGGAGCGATCTCGGCTCGTGGCGTGCAGCGGAAACCCTGGTCAATTGCATGGAACAGACGATCGCGATCGATACCCAGAACCTCATCATCGACGCTCCGGGCCGGACCGTGGCGGTGCTGGGGATCTCAGATTTGGTGATCGTCGATCGCGAGGGGATCCTCATGGTGATCCCCCGCGATCAGGCCCACCGAGTTGGGGAGCTCGCCGCCGCATTCGCTCACAAAAAGGCAGACTAGGGACGATTTGGGTATCGTGATGATGAATCGCGGCCTCGAACGAGGTCCTGATGGAGGATCCATGAACCCAACTCGAATTGCCGTCCTGGTGTTGATGATGCCGGGGCTCGCGATGGGCCAGACCATCGATGTCGAGCTCAGTCAGACCGCCCAGGACGCCGGCCTCGACGGGGCAACCATCTCCGATCCGGTCAACGACATCATCGCCGGTGAGCTCAAGCTCGACGAGGTGAACGGGTTCCTGAACTCCATGGCCAAGGCCCAGGCGATGGCAAACAAGGGAATGGGCGCAGACTACGCGTCGAACATCAAGAAGTTCGAGGTCGGCGGATCGGCATCGTCGGCGTTGAACGCTCCGAACTTCAGCATCAAGAAAGGCACCGGCACCCTGCCCCAGGGCGGTTTCGCGGCCCACGTCACCTTGATGGGAGGCATCAACCTCGGACTCATGGCCAGCAAGAAGAAGGCCATCGGCAAGCGCTTCCGACTCTATGGGAACGCCCTGTACATGCCCCTTCCTGGCGGCAAAGCCTTCGGTGGCACGATGTACAACGCTGGCGCCCATCTCCAGATCAAGCTCATCCGCGGTGCCAACGCCAAAGTCACCGAGTGGGGAGGCATCGACATCACGAGCGGCCTCGAGTATGCCGGCTACGAGCTGAAGCTGCGGCGCGAGCTGCCCCTGGATGCGCCGCTCGATGGCGGCGATCTCACCTGGACCGCCGACGGCGAATATGGTCTGGCCGCCTCGGCCATGTCCATCCCCGTCGAGCTGTCCAGCAACTTCCGCATCGCCATCGCGACCGCCTACATCGGTGGCGCACTGGACATCTACCCGTCGGGCACAAGCAATCTCAGCGCCAACCTCTCCGGGCCCATCAAGGGCACCGTGGATCCGATCCTGAAGAACGAAAATCTGGGCACCGCGACCCTGAACTTCGCCGCCGATGGCGTCGCGGATCAGTTCGTACCGCGCATCTTTGCGGGCGGGCAGCTCGCGATCGGGCCATTGAAGGGCTACGGCCACCTGAACGTCGGATTCAACTCGACCTATGGCGGGCACCTGGGCGGACGCCTTGCCTGGTAGCTAGATGCTAGAAGCGCACTGAGGCGCCGACACCGAACGTCGATAGCGTTGCTGGAACCAGGATTCTTTCCGCCAATACGTCGGCGTATGGTTCGAACTCGGTGTCGACGAGGAACGGGATGACTTCCTCGGGGATCGGATCGACATCCAGGCGGTAGTGGAACTCGCCGTTCGCGCCGAAGTTCAACGAATAGAAGGCGTTGATGTCCAGCCAAGTCAGCACGTTTCCTCGGTAGTCGACTTGGACCACGTTGGAGCTATCCGACAGGTTGGTGATGTAGCTGCCCATGAAGGTGTGGTCGTCCCAGCGGCCCGGACCGGGGAGCATCGCGTATGCCGCGAAGTAGTGCTTTCCCGTGTAGAATGGCGAGAACGACCCCGTGAAGAACATCCACGGATAGAGTCGCGTATTGTCGTAGCCGGCATCGTTGTAGAAGTACTCGGCGCCAAACGAGACGGCGTCCTGGTCGTTGTAGCGGGCGGAGAGGTCCATGCCGACGACGATCTGGGGTATCCAGTCGTCGGATCGATCGCGCTCGGTGGGGAAGATCATTGTGGGCGGATCGAACTGACCACGCCAATAGGGGCTTTCGTCGCCGTGTGTCAGCGCGCCCTCGATTCGCAGATCGACGACGGACACGCCACTGGAGATGTCGGCTCCGATGCGCACAGGGTTGTTCTTGCGGACCGCTGTCGACACGGTGAGCTCGGTCTGCCCGACGACTACCTCGCCGCGGAATGCCCCGCCGATCTCGTCCACCGCGGTGGCCTCATCGAGGTTGGCGAGGGCATAGAAGTTGGCCCCGGCGGCCTCTATCGGAAGATGCAGCTTCACAGCGGACACGCCGATGCGGAGGTCTTGGACCGCGAGTGGATCCAGGCGCTGCTGGTTGACAAAATCCGTGGGATTCCAGAACCTTCCGGCGCCCCACTTCACACGTTGGCGGCCAACTGTGACATAGAGCCGCTGCTTCACGTCGAACTTGATCCACATCTGATCGAGCAGCAGAGTGTTCTGCTCCGATGTTCCAAAAACGGCGTCCTCGGCGGATTCTTCGGCGGACTCGACCACGGTCCAGTCGTGCTGGAGGCGGGCGCGAACGTAGGCGCGTACCCGCTCGTTGGGACGCGCGTCGGCAAACATCGTGAGCAGGTTCGGGCTCGACAACGCGATGTCTTCGGCACCGTCGAACTTCTTGTCGGCGATCGCCCCGTTCATTCGGAGCCAAAGACTCCCGCCGATCTGGAAGTTGTCGTCGGCGTCCTCGATCTTTGCGAGCAAGTCGCTGGCGCTCGTCTGCACGCCCGGCGAGTCCCCAAACAGATCGCCCTCGCGGTCGGTGGACTCTCCAAACAGATCGTCCTCGCGGGTGCTCTCCTCTTCTTCGTCGCTGGCGCCAAACAAGTCATCCTCGCGATCCTGGATGTCGTCTTGGGCCGTGGCCAGCAACGCCCAGAAGGCAAGGATCATCGGCTCTTACTCTCCAGCCACGCCTTGGTGAAGATGCTGTCGTTCAGTGACCTGAGGTCCACTTCCTGGATGATGACCGTGGTGTTCTTGCCCTTCTCGATCTCGTCAAAGATACGGATTTCCTTTGCAAAGTAGACATCGGCGCCCTTGGACTCGCTGTAGAGCGTCTGGTACTTCGGGTAGTAGGTCGTGCGCATGAGCTTTCCCGAGAGCGCGAAGTCCTGGCGCTTGAGCACGTTGCCGGTGCTCTGATCGAGCCAGAGCTCGACGACCGGATAGGCCACGTCGACGCCGTCCTTCACGTCGAGCTTGAGGTGGTCGACGGGGAATTTGCCGAGCATATCGTCGCCCGAATATGTGGGATCGAACTCCAGATGCAGGCGCGACTGATCAAAATCCTGCCGCTGCGAGTTGGTGCCCCCGATGCGCTCGCGCTCGGTGCGGCGCTCCCACTTTCCGACCGCGGGATCGTAGAAGAAGAGGTTCTTGTCGGCACGCAGATAGCCCTTGCCGGCCTCGGTCGACGGCTTGGTCATCAGGATCGCGAGCTTGTCGGCCTCGTCTCGGCGGTAGACCATGGCTTGAAACACGAGATCGGACTTGTCGCGCTCTTTCTGCTCGAGGAACACGGTGGCCTTGTAGTCGCCGTTGTTCTCTGCGCGGTCATCGACGGTCTTCAACATCGCGACCATCTCGTCGAGGGACGGAGCCGCCAAGGAGGTTGAGAGGAACAACAGGAGCGCGGAAAGGATGGGCATTGTCACTCACTCCACCTGATGGATGGCTGTAACCGGCGGCATGCGCGCCGCGCGGGCGGCAGGCCAGATCGCGGAGACCACCGTGAACAGGGTCAACAGACTCACCGCCTGCAACAGCTGAAGCGGGCGGATGGCCAGATGTAGGGTATCGGACAGGAGAATCATCTCCATTGCCTCGACGGGAACTGCAATGTGGGCTGCGTCGACGCCCCAAGCAACGCCAACACCGACCAATGCGCCCGCTGTTGTGGCAAAGAGCCCCAGCAACACCGCTTCGGCGAGAATCATCGACAGGACCGCAGTCCGGGTCATGCCAATGGCGCGCATGGTGCCGATCTCTCGGGTGCGCTCGCGAACCGAGTTCCAGAGGGCGTTCATTATTCCGACCGCAATGATCGCGACGAGCACCACGATCAGGAACCAGGTCACGGTGTTGAAGGCGGTGATGGCCCACAGCAGGAAGGAGACCTCGTCCTTCCAGATGGTGAGATCCAGCTTCTGACCGACCCAGTCCTCGCCCCCCACCACATCGAACTTGAAGAAGAACGGTGCCGGCTGGTGATCCATGACCTCGTAGCCAGCGTCTTGGAAGACCTTGCGGAGGTGGCCCATGGTGGCCGTCGAGTCGTCGATGTCTTCGAGGTAGACCCAGAAGGCGCCGGTCGTCTCCTCCTTGAGGCGGTACAGCTCGCGCACGTCGGTCTGGGACAGGAACACGCTCCAGCTGGACAGGAGCCCGATGTCGCGCACAACCGCGGTGACAGTGAGATCCATGGTGTTGGTCTGTCCGCCCGAGATCTCGGTCTGCAGAGTGACCGCATCACCGACTCGAACCTGGAGCCGGCGCGCCTGGTTGGCGAAGAGCATCACGTTGCCGCTGCTACCGAGACTCTGCAGATCTCCGATGGCCTCGTCACGACCGTCGTCGTAGTACTCGGACTCCTGGGCGATCACCAAGCGCTCGATGAGGCGCTTCTCCCGCTCGATGTTGATGCCGGCCAGAGCGGTCTGGAGCGACTTGGTGTCGCTGACGAGCTTGCCCCAGCCCCGGTGTCGATCGATCACATAGTCGAGGCCCGGCGTGTTCTCCTCGATGATCTTGCGGATGTCCTCGGACTCGGTGACCACGGGCGCGGCGTCGGTCGGCGAGGCCTTGTAGAAGCCGGCGACCACCACGTGCCCGCCCCCGAGAGTCGTCGCCGAGGACACAAGGTTGTCCTCGATTCCCGCGGAGATGGATAGGAGCACGACCAGAAGCGTGGTCACCATGCCGATAGCCGTGGAGAGCAGCATCGTGCGGCGCCGGGCCTGAACGAGGTTGCGGAAGGCAATGCTGACGATCACCCTCATTCTTTCCCCTGCATCGCAACTACGGGTCGCACGCCGGCCGCCAGGACCGCCGGGTAGAGGGTGGACAGGACCGCTACGCCGATGACGATGGCCATGCCAAAGCCCACATCGACATGATCGACGGACGGGTAGAGCGCGGTCCCGGCATAGAGCATGACCATGATGTCGGCGCCGGCCGGGATCCCGACGCTGCCACAGAAGAGGATGACCCCCACCCCCACGACGGCTCCCAGGCCACCGGCCGCTATGCCGAGCATCACGGTCTCGAGGACGAACAGCGCCACCACCAGGAAGCGCTGCGCGCCGATGGCTCGCATGGTGCCGATCTCGGCGACTCGATCGGTGGTGGCCATGACCATGGCGTTGTTGATGATGATCAGGGCAACCAGAAAGACGATGAACAACGCGACGAAGAGCACGATTCGCATGACGACGATGAACTGGCCAGTCATGCCGGCGGCGGTCTGCCAGTCGATGACTTGCAGCTGGAGGCCCTCGCGATCGATGACCTCTTGCACTTGGGCTTGGGTCTCGCGCAGCTTGCTTGGATCCTTGAGGATGACAGCCGCGCTGAGAACGAGCCCCTCTCTGAGTTCGCTGGTGTCGTAGCGCTCGTTGGGGTCGATCTTTCGCACGTCGAGGATGAGTTCGTCAGCCGGCTCGTCGACGCCTATCTGGCTGGGCTCGGCCTCGGCGACGAGATCCCCTCCCCCACCAAAGAGGTCGGCCTCGGCGCTTTCTCGGCTGACGTCGGCAGCGGCGACCTGGGTTCGAATGTCGTCTAGCTCGGCGTGCTGAGCCTCGGTCATCTTGCCGTACAGCTCGCGGAAGGTCACTAGATCGCAGATGTTGCTGGCGCTCTCTACTCCAGCGTCTTCGAGGCCTTCGAGCTCGTAGGTTCCGAGGATGGGCACCTTGATCGAGCGCATGTAGCCCGACTTCGTGAACGACCGAAGTGTGATCGTGCCGCCCACTGGGAACTCGTAGAGGCGGATCTTCGGCGCAATACGCTCGTAGAACCAGGCGTGTCGCTCGACGATGTTGCTGTCGTCCACGTCGAGGAAGGCCTGCACGAGTTCCTCGAGGTTCGACTGGTCGTCGCCGAGGAAACCAGCGAGCTCGTTGTGGGCTTTCTCTGCATCGCCGGGATCCATCTGGTAGACGATTCGCCGGTATTGTTTGATGTTCCGCTCTACTGTCAGGGACAGCACGTCGTCGCCAGCAATGGTCTTGCCGTCTTCTGCGACCGCTTCGTAGATTCCGTCGAGCTCGCGGGCGACCTTGTTCTTGACGATGGTCTCGTAGGTCCGCTTGCTGAACAGAAAGCCCCTTTGGCCCGGTTCGATGGCCACTCCATCGACGATGTAGAACTTGTCGAAGGACTCCTCGAAGGCGCCGGGATCCGTACCGATGACGCGGATGTACATCATCTCGCCATCAGAGGCCATGGGCGCGATGTTGCCGTCCAGCCAGTCCAGGGCGGCGAGGCTGGCGCTGTGGTTCTTGGACTCGGGACCATCGGACTCGGTGAATGCTTCCCAGAAGGCTGGATCTCGGGCGCGCTCCAGCTTGCGGCTCGCATCGGCGGCGATCTGCTCGTCGGCGAGGACCTCGAGGCTCTCGGACTCGGCCGCCATGCCGTCGACGATGCTTCGTGCCCTCGAGACGTTGGCCTCGATCTCGGCGCGGTCGGCGTCGCGAACGCCGTTGCGCAGGCCCTCGAGCACGTTGTCGATGTCGTTGCGGCCGAAGACGGTGGCGTTGGTGATGCCCATCGGCACGATGCTGGCGACGTTCTCGATCTGGCCGACGGCGGCCGCGACCTCTTCGAATGCCGGTACCTCGCCCACGTCGGAGGTACCCATACCCATGCCGCCAAAGATCTCGAGAGGATCGGGGGCCTCGCTGTCATAGATCTGGAGATGGCCAGCCAGGGAGCCTGTTATCGCCGTCTCCATCGTTCGCTCGACGCTGCGCGAGAGGGCGCTGCCAGTGACGACCAGGAAGGTGCCGCTGAACAGCAACAGCCCAACAAAGCCGCTCTTGATTCGATGAGCGAGCAACGACCGCCACGCGAGCACAAACAGGAGCCGGAGTACGTCCACTGTTCGCCCTTAGGACCGGGCGTCGGCAGAACAGACCTTGCCGTCCATGAGCTCGATCATGCGATGGGCCTGCTCCATGACGGCGTGGTCGTGGGTGGAGAAGATGAAGGTCGTCTTGTCTTTGGCGTTCAGCTCTTTCATGAGGTCGATGATCGCGCCGCCAGTGCCAGAGTCGAGGTTGGCGGTTGGCTCGTCGGCTAGCACGATCGCGGGCTGCGTGACCAGTGCCCGGGCGATGGCGACGCGTTGGCGCTGGCCCCCGGAGAGTTCGTTGGGGCGCTGCGTTATTTGGTCTTTCAGCCCGACCTTTTCAAGAAGTTCTTCGACCCTCTTTCGGCGATCGACTGTCGACATCCCGCCCTTGAGAAGGAGTGGGAACTCCACATTCTGGGCCACGTCGAGCACGTTGATCAGGTTGAAGGTCTGGAAGATGAACCCGATCCGATGCAGGCGCAGATGGGTGAGCTGGCGATCGCTGAGGGAGCCCGTGGTCTGGCCATCGACCACGACCTCGCCCGCAGTCGGCACATCGACGCAGCCGATGAGGTTCAGGATGGTGGTCTTGCCGCTGCCCGATGGCCCAGCAATGGCGGCAAACTCACCCTTTGCGATGGTGATGTCGACACCGCGCACGGCATGCACAACCGTCTTGCCTAGCGGGTAGTCCTTGATCACCGAGTGAAGCTCTACAATCCCTGGCATGGCCTCTCCGGCCAAGAAGCTAACCCAAGACTGCCAAGGCGGCGGCTCGGGTGCGGTCGTATTTTGTCCGGGTGTCACCAAGGCTCCAGAACTGGGCGCCCGAGCGCGATGAGCGGACCAGTCTCACGCCGTCCAGATCTGGTTCCACCGTCGATCCAGAGGAACGATCTACCAGGTGCAAGGTGATGTCTCGACCTGGCCGGTGGGCGCGCCAAGATGACAATGCAGTGCGATCCAAGGCCCCGCCGTCCGAGCAGGGATCGCCCTCGATGAGCACCGGCGAGAAGACATAGGGAATCGCACAGCTGGCGGCGACCGCGAGGGGAAGGTCCCCAGAGGTCAGGAGGCGCGGGTTGCCGGCCTGCACGACTCCCACCCCGAATGGCCGCTTCAAGTCCTCGAACTTCGCAGGCAGATCGCTGCGGAGCCGCTCTACGACTGCGCTCAGAGAGAACAGTCCTCGCCAGAACGCCGGATGGGGCCTGACAAAACCGATGGGAGGCTGCCCGCAGAGCTCCCCATAGATGTCCTCCGCGGGCCATCCTGCGGCCCAGAGTGCCCCCGCCAGTGCTCCCGACGAGGTGCCACAGAGCCCGTCGACTTCAATGCCGCTCTCCTCCACAGCCCGGAGAAAGCCACTCTGGGCGGCGAAAGCCAGGAAACCGCTGGAGAGGACGAGGTCTGTCGCAGTCAGTCGTCGTTCCGCCGTCGAGTGGCGAGCAGCGCCAGGCACAGGACCAGCCAGCCCGCTCCCGACCCGCCAGCGTCACAGGCGCAGCCGCCGTCGTTCTTGATGACCTTTCCGCCCTGCCCGCCATCGCCGCTATCGCAGGATCCATCTGCATCGTCGGCGTCCACGTAGTTCTGCACCCGGTCGCAGTCGTCATCGTTGATTCCCTCTTCGAGATCGGACTTGCCGTCCTCGTCGGAGTCCAAGTCGAGGTAGTTGGGAATCCCATCGCGATCGGTGTCTGATTGGCCCTCGTCGACGGTGTCGATCCCGTCGTCGTCGTCGTCAGTATCGAGGGGATCGATGATGCCATCACCGTCGGAGTCGCCGTTCGCGAACTCCTCCCCATCGAGTACGCCATCGCCGTCGGTGTCGGGCGAGGTCGGGTCCAATCCGTCGGCATCCTCGTCGCCATTCGTGAGGCCGTCTCCGTCCAAATCGCCCAGCGGACCGTCGTGATCGGACAGATCGAGGTAGTCGGGATACTCGTCACCATCGACGTTGTCGTTGGTCCAGTCGCCGTCACCGTCGACATCCTCGGCCAGAGTCGGGATGCCGTCCCCATCGTCGTCGGCATCGAGGTAGTCGGGGATGTTGTCGCTGTCGGTGTCCTGGTAGTTTCGGGTGGCGAGCTCGGTGCCATCCGCACACACGAAGAACATCTCTGGCAGGGGCACGAAGCGCACGTCCACGTCGACATTGCTGCCGTCGGAACACTCCGGTCCGAGCTCGTTGATGGTCGGAATCCCATCGCCGTCGTCGTCGGTGTCCCACGCGTCGATGTCAGCGTCGCCATCGGTCTGGAGGGGGTTGGCGGGGTCGTCGATCTCGGTCCCGTCGTCGACACCGTCGCCATCGCTGTCCGGATCGATGGGATTGGTGCTGACGGCCGGATCGATCTCGTCTGCTGTGACAATGCCATCGCCATCGTTGTCCGCGGCGCCGCCATCGTTGTCATCGGGATCGAGGAAGTTCGGGATGAAGTCGCCGTCGTCGTCTCCCGTGCCCTCGATCAGGTCGAGCTTGCCGTCGCCATCAGAGTCATCGTCGAGGTAGTTCGGCACCCCATCGCCATCGACATCGCCGTTGCCCTCGAGGATAGTTGGGATGCCATCATCGTCGTCGTCGGCGTCGCCGAGGTCGAAGATCCCGTCACCGTCGCTGTCTCCATTGACCCACTCGGAGGCGTCCGGGATACCGTCGCCGTCGCCATCCTCGCTGAAGGGATCGCCGCCGACCGGGACCTCGTCCACGGTGGGAATGCCGTCGTCGTCGTCGTCGATGTCGAGATAGTTGGGCACTCCGTCCTGGTCGAAGTCGTCGTCGGTGGGATCGCCGTTGCCGTTGGTGTCCTCGTCGTCGAGGGTGAGCAGCCCGTCCCCGTCGTCGTCGTCGTCGAGGTAGTCGGGCACGCCATCACCGTCGGTATCGTCATCGGTCGGATCTCCGCCGCCATTGCGATCTTCGGTGGTTGTCGGCACGCCGTCACCGTCATCGTCGGTATCCAGCGCGTTGATGATGCCGTCGCCGTCGGTGTCGGTGGGATTGAGCGGGTTGCCGCCGACCTCCACTCCGTCGTCCACACCATCCGCATCGGAGTCGACATCCCCTGGATCGGTGCCGAGGGTATTGAGCTCATCGCCGTCACCGAGCGTGTCGCCATCAGAGTCGAACAGGCAGCCGTCGAGGCCGAGCCCTATCTCTGTAGTCCAGTCGAGCCCGTCGCTGTCCTCGTCGGAGGTCGGCCCGCCATTGCCATCACAGTCGTCGTCGACACCGTTGCAGTCGTCGAGGGCGTTCGGGTTGATGGCCGCATCGCCATCGTTGCAGTCGGACTGCAGCAGTGATTCGCCCACGCCGCTACAGGTCGGGTCGTTGGAGCCAATCACCAGGTTCGAACCGAAGCCGTCGCCATCGAGATCCTGGAAACAACCCTGCAGATCGAAGCCATCGCAGTCCTGATCGACGCCGTCTTCCACGACCTCGGGAGCACCGGGGAAGATATCGGCGTCGCTGTCGTCGCAGTCGGTGTCCAGATCTGACTCCCCAACATCAGTGCAGATCAGGTCTGGGCTCAGGATCGTGAGAGTGCTGCCGTAATCGTCTTGATCGACATCCTCGAAACACAGCTCGGTTGTGTCACAGTTGTCGTCTACGAGGTTCGCCGGAATCTCCACTGCACCCGGGAACACGTCGGGATCCAGGTCGTCGCAGTCGTCGTCGGTCGGCGAGACGTTGGAGCCTACACAAGCGATATCACCTGGAGCGGAGAGCGAGTCGACGGCGATTCCGAAGCCATCGTCGTCGCCGTCGAGGTGGCACATCTCCCGCCCGTCGCAGTCCTGGTCGGTGGCGTCGGCAACGATCTCGACCGCGCCGGGGTACGTGTTCGCGTCGGCGTCGTTGCAGTCGGTGTTGTTCAGAGAGTGCCCGCGGACCTGCAGGCAGAGCATATCCGGAGACAGCTGGGTGCCAGCAAAGCCGAAGCCATCCTGGTCGGCGTCTACGAAGCACTGCTCGCGCCCGTCGCAGTCCTGATCGACGAGATCCGCTGTGATCTCGCCCGCGGCCGGGTTGATGCTCGGGTTGGTGTCGTTGCAGTCCTCGATGATGGCGCCAAAACCCGGTGCGTCGCAGTCGATCGCCGCCGTGAAGCCCGTCGAGATGTCGCCGGCGTATCCATCGAGGTCGAGGTCTTGCCAACACTCCTCGGTCCCGTCGCAGTCTTGGTCGAGGCCATCGGCGACCCCCTCGATCGCGTCGGGATTGACAGCAAAGGCGTTGTCGTCGCAGTCGCCAGTGATGCCCGAGCGGTTTGGATCGCTGCAATCGAGCAGCACAGAAGTGGCGATTACCGCGCTTCCAAAGCCGTCACTATCCAGGTCTTCGTAGCAGTCCTCCACCCCATCGCAGTCTTGATCGACCCCATCCGCGACCGTCTCGAGGGCGCCCGGGTTGATCGTCGGATCCACGTCGTCACAATCGTCGATTGTTGCGCTGATACCTGGACCTGTACACGTGAGCGATACGGACAGGGCCGTCGCGATATCGCCGGCGAAGCCATCCCCGTCGTCATCCGCGTAGCACTCCTCGAAGCCATCACAGGTCTGATCCTTGCCGTCGGCCACGACCTCGACTGCATCGGGATTGGTGAGCGGATCGGCGTCGTCGCAGTCGGTGTTGACGCGGGACTCGTTGGCCAGGTCACAGTCCACGCTGGTCGACAAGTGCACGGTGTTGGTCCCGAAGCCGTCGTCGTCTACATCGTCGAAGCAGCTCTCGAACCCGTCGCAGTCGGAGTCCTCGCGGTCTCCTGTGAGCTCGTTCTCGTCGGGATTGATGCCCCCGTCGCTGTCGTTGCAGTCTTCGTCGTTCTCGGACTCGCCGAGATCGGTGCAAGACACGTTCGGGGAAGGCGTGGTTGCGCCGCTGATATCTCCAAAGTCGTCGCCGTCACTGTCGACGTAGCAGAGCTCGATCCCGTCGCAGTCGTCGTCAGTCAGGTTGGCCACCAGCTCCACCGCGTCGGGGTTCACCGCCGGGTCCAAGTCGTCGCAGTCGTCGTCGACGTCGGCCTCGTTCACCTCGTCTGCGCAGCTCACATTCCCTACCGAGAGGATGATCGCCGCTGTCCCGTGTCCATCGCCGTCGCCATCGTAAAAACACTCCTCGTTCGAGTCACAGTTCTGGTCCGTCAGATCGGCGGGGATCTCGATGGCATCGGGGTTGATGTCGATGTCGAAGTCGTCGCAGTCCTCGCTGTTGGGGGCCTCCAACACGTCGTCGCAGTCCAGATCGTCGGACGGGAAAATGGCCGGTAGCCCGAAGTGATCGCCATCCCCGTCGAGAAAGCAGTTCTCGTCGGTGTCGCAGTTCTGGTCGACGCCGTCGGCGGTGAGCTCGACGGCGCCTGGGTGGATTGCGTCGTCGTCGTCATCGCAGTCACCGGTGAGGAACCAGATGCCCGGGCCAATGCAGTTGAGCTGGGCCGAAGGAACGATGACAGCGCTGCCGCTGAAGTCGCCGTCGAGATCCTCGTAGCAGTCCTCGAAGCCGTCGCAGTCCTGGTCGGTGACGTCGCCAGGGAGCTCGACGCCATCTGGGCTCACGGTGGGGTCGGAATCGTCGCAGTCGTCCGCCGTGGTGGACAGGTTCGCCTCCGAGCAGTCCAAGACCGCCGTGAGCGTCGTCGTCGGAGTGACCTCGTCGCCGAAGCCGTCGCCATCGTCGTCGTCGTAGCACTCTTCGAGGAGATCGCAGTCCTGGTCGACGCCGTCTCCAGGAGTCTCGACGGCGCCTGGGAAAATCAGGATGTTGTCGTCGTCACAGTCCCCCGCTGCGACGGAGACGCCGTCGCCGTCCACGTCTCCAAACAGGGCGACGTCCATCTGTGCACCGCCAAAAGCTCCGATGTCGCTTCGATTCAGGACATTGCCACCGTCGAAGATCGCAGGGTCACCGGCGTCGATGAGCGGGCTGTCAGCACCAAAGGGCGGGTTGGTTCGTAGCCAGAGCTGATCGTCACAGAGGGCGTCGTCGACGTAGTTGACATAGAGCGGATCGATATCGTCGAGACTGCCGGTCTGACCGAGGTCGGAGACGTCGGCCAGGTCGCCGCCGAGGTGGCCTCCGGTGTTGGTGAACCAGTTGTTGTAGTTGCGAATCGTGAAGGTGGCGCCGGTGGCGTAGAGCCCGACGTCGCTGGAGTGAGTGGTCGCGTTGTTGACGAAGATCGTGGTGCCTCCGTCGAAGTGCCAAGCCCCTTGGGCACCGGTGGAGTCGTTCCCAGCCGCCGTGTTGTTCACCGCGTCGACATTGGCCCCAAGTGCAAAGACCGCTGCGCCCCTGGCGACCGAGCTGTTGTCGATGAAGGCGTTGCTCTGCAGGTCCTGGTCCAGCGTACCCGCTTCGAAGAACATCGCTCCACCGTCGGCGGCGGCGTCGTTTTGGCACCAGGTGTTTCGGTACAAAGTGGAGTCCCGAAGGGTGTTGCCGCGCAGGGCACCACCACTCTGAGCCGTGTTGAAGTTCAGGATCGATCCGGTGAGCGTCAGAGACCCGGCATTGTTTGCATAGATCCCTCCGCCATCGCCAGCTGCGTTTGCGTTTGCGTCGGCAGCGTTGCTGAGGAAGGTCGAGTCCACAACGGAGAGCGTCGGCGTAAAGGAGCCGGGATCCCACACGACCGCACCGCCGTTCCCGTCGGCTTGGTTGCTATCGAAGGTCACTCTCGTGAAGTCGCCCGAAACGCTGGCGCCGAGGAAGGCGGCGCCGCCGTGTATGTTGGTGCTGTTGCCGGTGAACGTGGTGTCCGTGAGCGTCAGCGTGCCCGTGTCGTCCATCCAGATCGCGCCGCCGTCCAACGCCACCGCCTCGTTGTTGTCGAAGGTGCAGCCGGTGAAGTCCACGTCGATGGCGGTTTCTGTACGTACTGCGCCACCCACCAGGCCGTCCTGGTAGACCGAGCCGGTATCGGTGGTGTCGATCTCCAGGTACATGTGGGCGCCCAGTACCCCCGAGTTGCCGTCGAAGAAGTTGTTGGACAAGGTCAGCGACGTCCCGTTCTCGGCCTGGAGTGCGGCCTTGTCCCCAGCAATGTTGTCCACGAAGTCGGAGTTCACGACGCTGTGCAGGCCTGTAGAGAAGATGATCATGCCGCTGCCGTCGCCATCGCCACGGTTCGTGTCGTTGCGGATGAAGGCCACGTTGTCCATGTCGACCGTGCAGGTTCCCTGGGTGAAGACTCCCGCGGCCTGGTCGGAGACACGCAGGTCCTCGAAGGAGGTGTCCGAGACGGTCAGGCCGCCATCGTCGCACCAGATACCTGCTCCTTCGACTGCTTGATCGACGCCAGCGAGTCCAACTCCGGTGAAGAGACTCGGCGCGCCCACCCCCGTGATCGTCAAGTCTGTTCCGGTCGCGTAGATACCGCCGCCCAGCGTGGTTGTCTGGGAATCAGTGATTGTGATGTCGTCGAGATCCGCGTCGACGCCGTTCAAGTACATTGACCCGCCATCAGAGCTCGAGTCCATGTCCGTGAAGCTTCCGCCGTCGATCGTCAGCGATCCGCCGATCTGGTAGATTGCTCCACCGTCGACCGCGAGTGCACCAACGGCCGCCGAGCGGTCGAAGATCACGTTGGTGAAGTCCGAAGTGGGCGAATTGGGTGCGTAGTAGGCGCCGCCACTGCCAGCCGCATCGTTGTCCGTGAAGGTCACATCCACCAAGGTGATCGTACGAGGTCCCTCGACATAGATTCCCGCACCGTGCCGACCCGATAGGCCACCGGAGAAGACCGTGTTCTCGACGTAGATGTCGCCAATGGTGTAGATGTGCCCGCCGTCCCGGTTGGAGACGTTCATGTCGTTGTCGACGAAGTAGCTGTCGTAGACAAAGAGCACGGCGTCGGAGGCATTCACCCGCAGGCCTGCACCGTCGTTGTCCAAATCGCAGTCGTGCACGGTCATGTTCCGGAACGTCAGCGTCGATCCGCCGTCGACTTGGGCACACCGGTTGTCGCCCGTCGTGGTCAGATCGAAGCCATCGAAGGTCAGATCAGAATCCCGGTTGGCCTTGATCAGATCATGGACGGGGCCGGCGATCGACGCACCACCGATGTTGTTGATCGTCACTGTGACGCGATCGTCGTCGGGCTCGATCTTTGCGCCGTACACGCGACTATCTGTGACGTTGATGATCTCGACGCCGTCGTTGCCGACCGAGTTCAGCGCTGCGTCGATGGACGTGAATGGACACGTGGAACAGACGTCGATTGCATGCGCCTCGGGTGCAAGAACAAAGAGGCCGCCGAGAATAAAGACGGATCGCCACATATAAAACCCCTGATCTCGCCCATCATACTGGATTTTCTAGGCCGGCTGCAGCGTCACTCCGACGGCGTGTCCCGAGATCTCGGCCAGGACTGTACCGGATGCCGCACTCAGCGGTGAACGATCGATGGAGATCGCGAGAACTTCCTCGGCAATCGTCTGTTCGTGTTCATTGATGGCAAACGCCAGCTCTGCACTGGCTGTCTCCAGGCCGAGTGAGATTCGATCCGACACATCGAGCCCCGAGTCCTTGCGCAGAACCTGGATGGTCCGGACGAGATCCCGGGCCAGGCCCTCTCGCTCGAGGGACGGAGAGACCTCGGTGTCCAGAGCAACCGTCAATCCGGCCTCGGCAGCAACCTGCACCCCAGCCCGCGCGATCTCTTCGCGCAACAGGATCGATGCAGGCACAGGGCTGTCATAGCCGGGGATGAGGACCTCGCCGCCGCTGGCGTGGGCAACCACCAGAGCGGCCATGGCATCGGCATCGAGGGAACCGACCAGGCCCTTCACGCGGCCGACATCTTTGCGCAGGATCGGGCCGGCGGCCTTGAAGTCCAGCTTCAGGATCGGCGTCATGAACGACGCAGTGCCGTCCGAGACCACCAGGTCCTTGACGTTCAGCTCGCTCTTCACGGTCTCGGCCTGCTGCTTCAGCGCCTCCTGGGCCTGCGCGCCCCCCACCACGAACAGGGTCTGGAGAGGCTGTCGAATGCGTAGGCTGGCCCGCTCCCGGAGGTTCAGTGACAGCGAGATCGCGGTCCTCACCAGGTTGGTACGCCCGACGATCTCCGCATTGACTCGCGCCTCGGGCTCGGGCCAGGACGCGTGGTGCACAGATGCCGGAGCGTCGGCCTCCGCGGAGCGGACCAGGTTTCTCCAGATGGCGTCGGTGACGAAGGGCGTGATCGGCGCGAGCACGGTGATTGTCGTCTTCAGGGCTCGATAGAGTACGCCATAGGCAGCAGCTTTATCAGCTTGATCCTCGGACTTCCAGTACCGGCGGCGATTGATGCGCACGTACCAGTTGCTCACCTCGTCGAGATAGGTCTCGACCTCGCGGGTGACCGCCGGGGTGTCGTAGTTGTCGTAGCCCGCCGTAGCGACCTGCAGCATCTTCGCGGTCCGAGCCAGGAGCCACTGGTCCGAGAGTGTCAGGGCCTCGGGATCGAGGGGCGCCGCCGCATCCGGCTTGTCGAGGACAGCATACGTGGCGTAGAAGCTGTAGATATTCCACAAGCCGGAGAGCTTCCTCTGGGCGAGTTCGCCGGTCGAGTAGCCAAAACGAACGTCGGAGGTCACCGGCTGCCGGCAGTACAGCCAGCGCATGGCGTCCGCACCCATCTTCTCGGCGGCTTCGTCGAAGCGGATCATATGACCGGTCTTCGCAAACATCGTTCCATCCTGGGCAACGACGCGCTCATAGGCCAGCACCTCCTCGTAGGGAGCCCGGTCGCTGATGGCCACACCCATGAAGAGCATCGAGTAGAACCACAGGCGAACCTGCTCTCGCATCTCGCAGATCCACTCGATTGGATAGGCCTTTTCGTGCTCCTCGGGATCGTCCCAGTACCCGGTCGTGCTGTACGGCACGATCCCAGCGTCCAGCCAGCAGTCGCCGACCTCGACGCAGCGCTCGACCACGGCCTCACACTTCTCACAGGTGATCTTTACCCCGTCGATCCAGGGGCGATGAAGCTCGGGAAGCTCGTCCACCAGCGCCGGATCCACAGCCCGCTCGCGGAGCTCGTCGACCGAGCCGATGACGTTCACATGCTCGCACTCACACACATAGAACGGCAGGGGCAAACCCCAGAACCGCTTGCGACTGATGCACCAGTCCCCCATGTTGTCGAGCCAGTCCTGCATGCGGGCGCCCATGAAGGCCGGCTTCCACTTCACGGCCTCGGCGGCGATCTTCATACGAGGGCGGATCTCGTCGCAGCTGATGAACCACTCGTCGACCAGGCGAAAGAGCAGGTCCTCTTTGCAGCGCCAGCACACCGGGTATTTGTGCTCGTACATCTCGGTCTTGAACAGCTTGCCGCTGTCCTCGAGGAGCTCGACCACTTCCGGGGCGGCGGGGCCTGCGGGCTTGCCAACCAGGGCGCCGAAGCCGGCGACGAAGTGGCCGTTGTCGTCGATGGGCACGATGGCCGGGAGTCCCAGCTCCTGGCCGAGTTCGTAGTCCTCTTTTCCGCATCCAGGGGCGATGTGCACGATGCCCGATCCTTCAGACGCATCGACGATGTCCCACGGGATCACGCGGTGTTCGACGCCAGCTTGGGCCTCGAAGTCCGGGTGGAAGGTCTCGTAGCGCTCACCGACGAGCTCGGCGCCCTTGAAGCGCTTCACGATCTGTGCGCCCGTGCCGGCGAGGACTTTCTTGGCGCCCTCACACAAGATCAAGGTGTGATCCCAACCCTCGGCCTTCACCTCGATGTAGTCGAGATCGGGATGCACCGCGGCGGCGACGTTGCTCGACAGGGTCCAGGCGGTGGTCGTCCAGATGAGGAGTCGACGGGATGGATCCGCGAGCAGCGGCACCATTCCATAGATGGAGAGGTGGCTGGTTTCTTTGTAGGAACCAGCCATCTCGTGCTCGGAGAGGCTGGTGCCGCACCGAGCGCACCACGGCATCGGCAGGCCCTTCTGATACAGCCAGCCATTGTCGGCGCAGATCTTCAGGAAGTGCCAGATCCCCCGGATGTTCGAGTCGTGGTGGGTGTAGTAGGAGTTGTCCCAGTCCATCCACTGCCCGAGGCGCTTCGACTGCTCGGAGATCACCCCGGCAAACTTGTTCACTCGCGCCTTGCAGGCGGCCGAGAACTTGTCGAGCCCGTGGGCCTCGATGTCGGGCTTGCCCTTGAAGCCCAGCTGCTTCTCGACCTCGACCTCGACCCACAGGCCCTGGCAGTCGAAGCCGTTCTGGAACTTGCAGTCGTGCCCGTTCATGACGTTGTAACGAATGAATACGTCCTTGAGCGTCCGACCCCAGGCGTGGTGGACCCCCATGGGATTGTTGGCGGTGACCGGCCCATCGACGAACCGGTACATGGGCATTCCGGCGACCTGACGCTTCAAGACACCAAAGGCATCCTCGGACTCCCAGGCGGCGAGAACCTCGCGCTCTTGGGCGATGAAGTCTGGTTTTGCGGGCACGGTCTTCATGGAGGGCATCCTGGTATCTGGCAAAGACCCGTCTCCTAACCCTCCGCCATGGCCCCTGCCCTTCGCGCTAGCGCTTCAGGCGCACTTCGACGACGCCACCCATCATCATCCCGCGCATCACGAGCCGATCGCCGCCCGCCTCCCAGGACCAGGGGCCGTCCTCGAGGGCCTTCAGCCACTCGCCCAGGCCAAACCCCTTGGCTGGGACCATGAACCGATCATTCTTGCGCCCGTGCATGGTCAAGCTCTGTGAGGCGATGCCCGCGAAGCCGAGCTGGTGGGCGGCATGCACGTTCCAGCGACCCCACACAACGCCCGATGTCCCGACCTCTTCAGCCATAGTCACCGCCGCCAGGGGACCGACAAAGGCGTCGGCCAACACGATCTCGAGGGCACCGGAAGGCTTGAAGGAGAAGGAGATGCCCCGAGCACCCATCACCTGGCCAAAACCCTGGGCGCTGGCGACCTCCCAGGTGCCGTCTGGCCCACCCGAGCCGGCGGAGAGCTCGCATCCTCCGTTCGTCGCTCCGGCCACGGTAGAGAGCGGGCTGTCAGCGACCGCCCAGAGCTCGTCCACAGCGCCCTCGCCATCGATGTGGATGAGGGTTCCACGCTGATCCGCGGGGATCTCCAGCAGTCGCCACGACCACGGCGACACGCGCACCGGGAGAGCGGAGGCAGCCGGCCTCTTGCAGACCACCGGCAGCGCGGCCGCGGCCCCCGCCGGATCGAGGATCCATTGACCGAGGGTGAGCCACTCCCGGGCCGAGATGACGCCGCCACCAATGAGGTACTGGACCCGCTGCATCGGATCGTGTCCCTGGGCGGCCCAAGCGCGGAGCACGGCAATCCCGCCTCGTGGATATGTGGCTAGATCGCCGGTATTGACGGCCAGAGCGATGTCGACTTGGGCGAGGTGAAGGTCGGGCGCGACGGTGTCGGCGACGTGAATGGCTGCCCCTTTCCAGCGCCAGTCCGTGTCGGGGTTGCGTCGCACGTGTTTTGAAAAACCCAGGGTGGCCGCCGCCTCCAGGACACATCCTGCGGCGCGGCGCCAGCGATCCAGAGGGGGCATCGACGTCTTGGGCTCGTCGGGGTGGCACATGTCCGGCCCCTCCAGCCCGCTCGAGAGCGTGAGGCGCACCCCGTCGAGCTCACTGATCCCCTCGCAGTCCCCGACACGAATGGTCAGAGGGGGAGAATCGGGGAGCAGCTCCATGCTGTACTCGATCAGAGCCGCCACCGGCGCGAGCAGCGCCTTGGCTCTGGGATCGAGATCAGCTCGCTTCATTCCCTTCGGATCTCGGCGCCGAGTGCTTCGAGACGGGCCATCACCTCGCCCGAGGCCTCGTCGATGTGCGGGGTCGTCAGCGTGGACAGGTGGGATCCGAGCAAGAGCCGGAGGGTGACGGACTTCTTGCCATCCGGAACCTGCGAGCCTCGATATTCTTCGATGAACGTCACATCTCGCACCAAGTGGTGGGCGCCATCGATGGCTTTCAGGACCTGGGACCAGGTGACATCGAGGTCGACGACGTAGGACACGTCGAACTCGACCTCGGGAAACTCGGGCAGGGGTTCGAAGACGTTGTGACGAGATGGGAGGGGCTCGATGGACCCCAGATCGATCTCGAATAGCACGGCCTCGGCCAGTCGAATCCCGGCGAGACGCTTGGCCTTGGACGTGAGGACTGCGACCATTCCCAGCCGAACATCCTTGCCGTGGATCTCAAGGGTCGCGGCCGGATTCGCCCACTCGGCTGACTGGGCGACGTCGCCGAGCGCGAGGGAGAGGGGCTCGGTCTGCACGGTCCTGCCGAGGATCTCCAAGATGCCCTTGGCCTCCGAGAAGAGAGCCGCCGCGTCGCTTCCCACCAGTGCACCCGCAACCCGCTTGGTCTGGGTCGGGAGCTGCTCGCCCTCCTGGTCTCCAGTGGCGGGACCGTAGATGGATGCCACCTCGAACAGCCGGAAGGAGCGAGTGTATCGCAGGTTCGAGGCAATGGCCTTCAGGAGCTGGGGAACGAGGGAGGGACGCAGCCGGGCGATGTCTGGGGCCGGGGGGGTCGCCAGTGCCACGCAGTCCGCATCCGCCATGCCAGCCGCGGTGAGGTACTTCTCCTCCACCCAGGGATAGCTGAAGATCTCTTGCATGCCGCAGCGGAAGGCCAGGGTCTCGCGCATGCGTCGATCGAGGCGGTGCCGCGGCTGGTTGACAGCGGCAGTGAGCTCGACTTTAGGTGCGATGAACGCCAGGTTCTCGTAGCCGTACAGCCGAGCGACCTCCTCGACGATGTCCTCGGGGATGTCGACGTCGCCGGTGGCCCTCCAGCTGGGGACAGCGATGGTGAGGGTGCCCTGGGCCTCTTGGACCGCAAAACCCAGGCGACCGAGGAGCTTGATGATGTCGTCGCTGGGAAGCGTCGTGCCGAGGCGCCGGCAGATGAAGTCCACGGTGACGGTGACCTCGACCGAGGGAGGCTTCGCTGGGAAGACATCGATGTGAGCGACCGGTGCCGACTCGGGCTGGATGCCGGCGAGCAGGTCGGTGAAGAGCCCGACGGCCTGGTCGACGAGGAGTGGATCCAGGCCCTTTTCGAACCGGGTTGAGCTCTCGGTCCGGGTGCCGGAGCGGCCGGAGGATCGGCGCACGCCCTGGGGTTCGAAGTTGGCGGCCTCGAGGATCATCGTCGTGGTGTCATCGGCGATTCCGGAGCGATCACCTCCCATTACGCCGGCGAGGGCCAGACAGCCCGTGTCGTCGGTGATGGCGAGGATGTCCTGGCCGACCGCGACCTCGCTCGCATCGAGGAGGGTGAGAGTCTCGTCGGCGCGACCATTTCGGATGTCCAGGGTCCCCGACAGCTGGCGGGCGTCGAAGGCGTGGGTGGGCTGGCCGGTGGCGAGCATCACGTAGTTGGTGAGATCCACCAGCAGGTTGATGGGCCGCTGCCCGACGCGAGCCAGGCGTGCCCTCATCCAGAACGGGGCCTCGTCGACCGATACACCCTCGATCCTCGTCGCGGTGTAGCGCCGACACTGCTGGGGATCCTCGATGGTGACCGATAGATCGCCGCTGGAGGTGAGGGGCGCAAAGTCCACCAACTCCTCGAGCTCACAGCTGTAGATGGCGGCCAGCTCGCGGGCGATCCCGTAGTGACCCCACAGATCGGGACGGTTGGTGAGGGACTTGTTGTCGATCTCGAGCACGATGTCGTCGTACTCGATGGCTTCGGCCAGGGATTGCCCAGGTTCACAGGGCAGAGCTGACAGATCGATGATGTCTTTTTCGCCCTCGGGAGGGAAGAGATCCTCCAGGCCGAGCTCGCCCGCGGAACAGATCATGCCGAAGCTCTCGACCCCACGGATGGTCGTCACACCCATTTCCAGGGTTGAATCCCCTTTCTTGACGACGGCACCCGGACGAGCCACCGCCACCTTCATGCCGACAGCGACGTTGGCGCCGCCGCACACGACCTGGGATCGCTCGTTGGCGAACTTGCACTGGCAGACCCGGAGGCGGTCGGCGTCCGGATGGGGAGCGACCTCCTCGAGGACGGCGATCTCGATCCGCGCAAAGGGGGAGGCGAGATCGATGATCTTCTCGACCTCCACGGTGGTCATCGTCAGATCCATCGCGATCTGCTTCGGGTCGAGGATGGAGGGCAACTTCACGTAGTCGCCGACCCATTTCAGAGAAACCAACATTGGTGCGCTCTATCTGAACTGTTGAAGAAAACGAAGGTCGCCACTGTGGAACTGCCGAACGTCATCCACGCCGTAGCGCATCATCACCAGCCGATCGAGGCCGATGTTGATGTAGAAACCCTCCCAGTGCTCCGGGTCGATGCCACCGGCGCGAAGGACCTCGGGGTGGGGCGGTCCTCCGGGCATGACCTCGAGCCAGCCGACCTGCTTGCAGACCCGGCAGCCGTCTCCGTGGCAGACCAGACACTCCATGTCGATCTCGAAGCCCGGCTCGACGAATGGGAAGAAACCCGCTCGCATTCGGGTGTTCACCTCGCGACCGAAGACGGTGGAGAGGATGGTGTTGATCAGCAACCGGCCGGCGGTGAACGGCACCGACTTGTCGACGATCAGCGCTTCGTACTGGAAGAATGCGCGCTCGTGGCTGGCGTCGGTGGTCTCGTTCCGGAACACGCGACCGGGGTAGACGAAGCGGAACGGCGGCTCGTGGGCCTGCATATAGCGAACACTGCCGCCGGTGAGGTGGGGCCGCAGACAGATCCGGTCGGCTCCCCTGCCCTGGTCGCGCCCGGCCAGCCAGTACGTGTCCATGGACTCTCGGGCCGGGTGATCGGGCGGAAAGTTTAGGTTGTCGAAGGCGAACAGCTCGCTGGAGACCTCTGGACCCTCGTAGATCTCGAAGCCCAACGAGGCAAACGCGTCGTTGAGGTCGTACATCATCTGGGTGATCGGGTGCAGGGCACCGGCCTGGGCCTGGGTGCCAGGAAGCGTCGGGTCGAAGCCGGCTGGCAGGTTGCTCTCGGCATCCAGCAGCGCGATCTCCCGCTCCTTGAGGGCACTCTGCAGATCGCTCTTCACCTGATTGGACGCCTTGCCGAGGGTCTTTCGCTCCTCGATGGTGGCGTTCTTGAGCCCGCGCATCAGCTGGCTTAGCTCACCTTTCTTGCCCAGCGAGTCCGTGCGGATCTGCTGAAGCTCGAGAGCGGAAGTGGCGGCCGCGATCCGTTCCAGCGCTACCGCGCGGATGGCTTCGACGCGTTCGATCACCTTGGTCTCCTGATCATGTTGCCGTGGGAGAGCCTCGTTAACCACGCTCTGCAAGAACGGCGATGATCACGGCCTTCACGCCGGCCAAGTCGAGCCCGCGCAGCGTCTCGAGATCGTCTCCGAGGCGGAGGAGTCCGGTGGTCGCCAAGCCGATCCTGTCGATCGGGCACGGCAGCTCTCCGCGGTGCACCGCCCTCAGAATCAGCTTCAAGTCCGACGACTTTACGTCCTTCAAACCGCCACTACCGAACATTGCTACCCCTTGCTTCCACGATCGCCCGACGGTATCGCTCCATGTCGTCGGGCAGTCCGGCGTCGAAGCGCAGATCCTCGCCGGTCATGGGGTGTTTGAAGCCGAGAACCGCCGCGTGCAGGGCCAGCCTGCGCATCGTTCCGTCGTTTTTTCCGCCGTAGAGCTTGTCGGCCAACACCGGAAATCCCGCGTCCGAGAGGTGGATCCGAACCTGATGGGTGCGGCCCGTCTCCAGCTGTGCCTCGACCAGAGACACCCGCCCGAGTCTCGAGACCCGCCGCGCAAAGGTTTTTGAAGGACGGCCCCCCGCGGTGGCGGGAACACTGCAGCGCCTGCCCGAGCGTGAATCCCTGCCGAGAAACGACTCGAAGGTGTGGTCGCCGTTCGGGAACTTGCCGTGCACCAACGCCAGGTATCTGCGCTCGACCTGGTGCTTTTCAAGGAGAGCTTTCAGGCGCTGCTGGGCCTCGGTCCGCAACGCGACCATCATCAGCCCCGAGGTGGGCTCGTCGAGGCGGTGGACCGGGTGTCCGGCGCCGAAGTGCTTCGCCATCCAAGTCACCAGGTTTTCGTCCCGACCTCGCTTTGGGGCCGCCACGGACAGCATTCCACTCGGCTTGTAGACCACGGCGACGTGCTCGTCCCGGTAGACCACCGCCACGTCCTTTCCGGGGGTCAGCCTCGGCGCGGTCGGCTTGTAGGTGACTTCGGCGGGATCGACCTGCCTACCGGCGTCCGCAGTCGGCACGTTGCGAACCGAGACCTTGCCGGACTTCATTGCCTTGCGAGCGTTGGTCTTGGAGAGCCCGAGGGTGACGAGGTGATCGAGGAGGCGAGTCATCGTCGCGCAGTAACGCGGTCAGATACCTAAGGCGGGGGTGCGAACGGCAGCGCGGTGAGCGGGATCGCCGAGTAGTTGGCCGCGAACACGGGTCCGGCGATGGGCACGTCGACCTCGGTCTTGGCCGGCATCACCGTTGCACACTCGCTTAGCGGGTAGGCGTGCACCTCGTTGTACTCGAAGGCCAAGACCCCGTCGGAGCTGACGTAGCCACCGGCCACCAGCGGCTGCCAGACCGCCCAGTCCGGGTCGTACTTGGCCTCGAGCTCCGCGAGAGTATCCACGACCTCGCCGACACCAAATCCCCAGGAATAGAGGGGGCTTTCAAGCACATCGCGAACGTCAATGCTGTTCCAGATCGCCGCGTCGAGGCTGTTGCAGTCACTGTCTCCGTCGGCGAGCGCCACGTCGAATGCGTTGTAGATGACGCCGCTCTGGCTGACGTAGTTCGCCGCCATCGTCGCCGACGCGTCGTAGGTCACCTGGCACAAGTGGGCACCGGCTTGACCCGGGTTTGCCGCGTCGTCCTCGTAGAAATCGAACCAGACCGAGGCACTGAAGACCTCGGGCACCATGTCACCGTCGGAGTCGTTGTAATAGTCGTAGAAACGGTCGTTATCGATGACGCCATCGAAGCCCATCGTCACCCAGGCAGGGTTCATGTCCGGCCCCGCGGGCGTGCCGCCATTCCCCAGGAGTGGGCCGTCTGGGTAGGGGGCGCACTCGACGCCCTGATAGCGCTGTTCCCACACGCCAAAGGCCTGGAGCTGGTTGCCATTTACATCGATGGTGCGCTCGGACCACACGCCGAAGAACACCCGGACCTGAGCCGGGTCGAAAACGCCCAGGGTCGCAGTATCGAGGTCGAAGGTGCCGGTGTTGTCGAGCTGGAAGATTCGGTCGGTGCCGCCCCCCTCGAAGCGCACATAGATCTGCCCCTCGGCTGGAGGAGTCCACCGGAACGGAATGACACCGCCGAGGCCGAGCTCGACGAGGGGATCTGGAGACGTGATGGTCACGGCCGGCGGGATCTCGAAGTCGTCGGTCTGGTGGTTGCCCCACTCACCGGCGATCTGAACGACAACCTGGTTGCCATCTGGCGTCTGCGGCAAGGCAACGCTGTAGTAGGCCAGGCCCCGCTGGAAGTCGTTGATGAAGGGCAGCTTGACCGTACCCACGAAGATCTCGTTGCCAACCCAGTTGTACGTCGAGGCATCCGGTTCGAAGATCCCTGTACTGAACGGCTCGTTTGCGCCGACAGCTGGGAGCGAAGTCAGACAGGCACCGCCGATGAAGCACCAGTTCGGAGTGAGGATGCCCTGCAGCGTGTCGGCGAACATAGCGCTCACCGTGTAGCTCCCGCTCGCCACCACGCTTCGAGCCGCATTGACGACGATCAGGCTCCCCTCTTGCCCGGTCAACTGGAAGCCGTTCGTTTCGGTGTCGGTGTCGGTGTCGGTGTCGGCTCCGGTGTCGGTGGTCGGATCCGTGTGCTTGTTGCCTGGCCCGGGTCCGCTGGAGCAGGACAGGACGAAGAGAACAGCGGCGAAAGGGAGGATTCTGGTCATGACGATGCATGCTAACACCGAAAAATCCCCGCGGCGTGGGCTATTCCTGCTCGTCGTCGGCCCTCGAAGCTGCGTAGGTATCGGCCCAGCGGATCATCTCCCAGAGCGTGTGACCGACGCTCTCCCGCGCCCGGTAGCCGTGCTCCTCGAGGGGTAGCTGAACCCAGCGCACGGTGCCCCCGAGACCCTTCAGCGCCGCGAACATGCGAGCCGACTGGAGCGGATAGGTCCCACTGTTCGGATCCTTCTCGCCGTGCAGCATGAGCATCGGCTCGTCGATCTTCGCGGCATGGGTGAACGGAGACATGGTCATGTAGGTGTCGGTGGCCTCCCAATAGGAACGCTGCTCGCCCTGGAATCCAAATGGCGTGAGGCTGCGGTTATAGGCCCCACTCCTGGCGATCCCGGCCCGAAAGAGATCGGTATGAGCCAGGAGGTTCGCCACGGTGAAGGCCCCATAGCTGTGGCCGCCAATGATGAGCCGATCGGGGTCGGCGATGCCTCGTCCGACGACCTCGTCCACGGCCGCCTGGGCGCCAGACACCAGCTGCTCGACGTAGTGGTCGTTGGGCTCCTCCTCGCCCTCGCCGATGATGGGGATCTTCGGGTCGTTCACGACGGCGTAGCCAGCCAGCAACATGAACAACACCGAGCTCCCGCCGGGTCGGCTGAAGGTGTTCTCACTGCTGGTGACCTGAGCGGCGTCACTGCGCTTCTTGAACTCGCTCGGATAGGCCCAGAACACCGTTGGTAGCGGGCCATCCTTCTTTGGATTGTAGCCGGGTGGCAGATAGAGAGAGGCCGAGAGCTTCAACCCATCCTCGCGCTCGTAGTGGATGATCTCCTTGGTCACGTCCGCAAAGGTCGGTGCCGGATCCTGGAAGTCCGTGAGGGCGACCGCCTTCTTCTTTCCGAGCGTTCGAATCAGATAGTTCGGCGGATCACTCTGAGACTGTCGCCGAGTGACGAACTCGGTTCCAGCCTCGTTGACGATGGCACTGATCGACTCGTAGTACGGATCCGCCGCCTGCCAAAGGCGCTCGGTCTCTCCAGTCTCGAGATCGAACCGATCCAGGAAGGGATAGACGCCTTCATCGGAGTATCCCCGGCCGCGGAGCAAGATCTTTCCAGGTTCGGGGAACTGGATCACGCTCCAACCGAGGTCGTTGCGTCGAGTCACTGGCGATCCCGGATCGGAGTAGCGATCCTGGTACGACCTGTCCCAGATCACTCGTGGTTCCTCGGGGTTCGATGGGTCGAGCAGCCAGGTGCGGGTGCGGCGATCGTCGCGCCAGTACTCCGTCGCCAGCGCGATCTGCTCATTCCCCCAGGTGATCCCTCCATATCTGAACTCAGACCTCCAAATCTCGGTGGGTTCGCCGGTGAACGGCGCCTCGAGGAGCTGGATGGCGTCACGATACTCGGCCTCTGCAGCGCCATCTCCACCATCCAGGGCCTCCACCAGATACAGCGTGTGGGGCTTGTCTGGCCGCCAGGAGACGGTGCGCCGACCGGTGCGCACGCTGCTGAAGTGGATGGGCACGTCGTCCGCCAGCGGCAGCTCGGCCACCGTCACCGGGTCCCCCCCCTCGAGATCGTGCACGACAACGCTCTGCCCAAAGCGACTGATGCCGACGCTGTAGCTCCAGGGGCCAAGGAGGGTGCGGACTGTCAGGTAGCGCCCGTCCGGAGAGGGGCTCACCCAGCTGATCAGGGCTGCGTCGTGGATCCGCTCGGTCTTGCCATCGAGGTCCACCCGCACGAGCTCGCTGGTGAGATAGTGCTCGAAGAGTGCCTCGTCGTGGGCGTTCTGGAGGAGGTTGGTGTAGGTGCGGGCCGGTGCCTTTCGCCCGAGGTTCTCGGTGATCATCGGGCCGGCCGGGACCTTGGAGCGCTCGGGAGCGGCAGCGCGATCCTCTGGGATCACCTTGCAGACGAGGGAGGCGTCGTCGATCCATGTACAAGGGGCTCCATAGGCCGCATTCAGTCGCGGCCCGATCAGCTCCGAGGCGGCCCCGGTGGCGCCATCGACGAGCCACAGGGAGATCCCCGACTCGCCGCTGAGCTCGACCGTGAAGTGGGCACTGTCGGCCGACCAGTCGAGACCAGTGACGCGAACATCCCGGGGAAACTGCACGTCGATGGGATCGGCCCTGTCATACCGACCGGTGTCTCGCAGGGCCACCGAAGACCAGTATCCGTCCCGAGAAGGTCCGTTGGTGGCTGGATTGAGCTTCAGCCCGGCCACTGGCACCATCTCCTCGGCCAGCTCCGACAACGGAGGTAGCCCCGGGCGCTCGAGCACGACCAGGCGTTTGTAGTCGGGCGCAAAGTAGATGGAGGGCGTGCGCGGCGCGTCCAGGATGGCGACGATATCGGCTGACGGATCCTGGTATCCGTCGGCAGCTGTGGCAAGAGAGGTGAGCGCGATCAGTGTGAGCATGAGATCCTCGGGTCGTCTCGGTAACACCCACGGTAGTCCCATCGCGAGTCAGCACTTGCAAATCGCGCTTTCATCCGGTAATAGAAGGGATTCTCGGGCACTCATGAACACAAAAACCTCCTCTTGAGGGCATCCGCCGCAGCCGCCCTTGTTACCGCCGCCCTCGCTTCTGTCGTGGTCGGAGCGGCGGTGCTCCCGAACTGTCAGGGCGCCCCTCCTGCCGTCGTTCCCGCCGAGGCACCCTCCCCCCGACTGCGGATCCCCGGCGTCGTGGAGTTCATCGCCTTCGGTGATCAGGGCAAGGGCAACGACGGTCAGAAACGCGTGGCAGAAGCGATGTTCGAGGTGTGCAGGGACCGCGGGTGCGACTTTGGGGTGGTGCTTGGAGACAACCTCTACAGATACGGCTTCGAGGAGCCGGATGATCCACGCATGAAAGAGCGTTTTGACTTGCCTTATGGGCCCCTGGACATGCCATTCTACGCGGTGCTGGGCAACCACGACTACGCCCACGGACGGAATCACGAGCGAGCTCTGTGGCAGCTCGACTGGGCAGCGCGCTCCAACCTGATGGAGATGCCCTCGCAGTACTACCGCTTCGAGGCCGATCGTGCCGCGTTCTTCGCACTGGATACGACCCGGGTCTTCTGGTACGGGGAGACCGAGCAGAGCGGTTGGCTCGACCGCGAGCTCGCGGCGTCGAAGCACAAGTGGAAGATCGTGTTCGGGCACCACCCCTACCGCTCCAACGGAAACCACGGGAATGCAGGGCAGTACGAAGGCTGGCGCGCGCCGTGGGTCGGAGGGCGATCGCTGCGCACGCTCTTCGAGGATCGAATCTGCGACGGGGTCGATCTGTACCTCTCGGGACACGACCACAACCTGCAGTATCTCCAGCACTGCGGCGTAGAGCTCGTTGTCACCGGAGCAGCGGCCACGACCACGCCCATCGTCGACCGCGGGAACGAGAGTTTCTTCGAGGCCTCACAGCTCGGATTTGTGTGGATTCGCTTGGATGAGAACATGACACTGGCGTTTTTCGACGATCGCGGCAAACTGTTGTTCGAGCGGGTGGTCACCCGTTGAGAGGGGCTCAGATGATGAAGTGGATGGTCGCAATAGCGCTGGTGATGCTGGCGGGGTGCGCAGACCAGGATGGAGACGGCGACGCCGACAAGAAGGACTGCGCCGACCACGACCCAAGCGTCAATTCAAAAGCCAAGGAAGTCTGCGACGGAATCGACAACAACTGCAACGGACAGGTCGACGAGGGCGTGGCGATTGTCGCCTACTGGGATCGAGACCTGGACGGCTTTGGTGACGACGAGTTCGTGAGCAGGGTCTGCAAGCTCCCCGCGGACGGCTCCGAGAAGGGCGGCGACTGCGACGATCTCAACCCACTCAGCAACCCCGACGCGCCCGAGATCTGCGACGGCCTCGACAACAACTGTGACGGAACCGTCGACGAGGATGCCCCGCTCAACACCTTCTATGCCGACGCCGACGGGGATGGTCACGGCAACAGCGCCGACACCGTCGAGTCCTGCTTCGCGCCTCCGGGTTTTGTCGGTGAGGACGACGACTGCGACGACACCGACGCCGAGGCCTGGACCGGGCGCGCCGAGATCTGCGACTGGCTCGACAACAACTGCGACGGAAACGTCGACGAGGGTCTCGAAGAGATCCGCCAGTGGGAAGACGCCGACGGCGACGGCGCTGGAGACCCGAACACGGTCGTCTTTGCGTGCGGGCCCGGATCGGGTGTCGCCGACAACCCACTCGACTGCGACGACAGTGACCCGAACATCGGGATCAATGCCGAAGACATCCAGGGCGACGGCATCGACCAGGACTGCGACGGCTTTGTCGACGAGTACGGGATCCCAGCTCCCTATGCCGACCTGACGGCTGCCCTGGCCGCGGCCCCCGACGGGTCTGTTGTGCAGTTCGACGCTGGGACTTTCACTGGAACCTTTGACCTCACCGGGCGGGATGTGACCCTTGCCGGCGAGGGCTGCAGCCGCACCGAGCTCTATGGCGACAGCCTCGGCAACGTCGTGAAGATGGATGCTGGCAGCGTCGTCAACATCCGGATCAGCGGCGGCTTCGCGCCCCGTGGTGGCGGTCTGCACGTCGACGGAGACGTCCGGGCCGACGAGATCTGTGCCACCGGGAACGCCGCCAACAACAACGGCGGCGGGATCGCGGTGTTCACCGGAAGCCTCGACATCGAAGACAGCCTGATCCAGGGCAACGCCAGCGGTGGCTTCGGCGGCGGGGTGCACGTCTTCGAAGGCGCACAGCTGACGATGCGGCGCACTCACATCATCGACAACAGCGCCCTCGACGGCGGCGGACTGTCCAACCACGGCGGCCCGGTAGACGTCTCGAACACCGTCTTCGCGGGCAACATTGCCGACTCGGACGGGGGAGGCATCTACATCGAGTTCACCGAGGTGGACGACCCATTCGGCGACCCCTACGAGCCGGCCATGACGGTTCGCTACTCGACCTTCCACGCCAACGAGGCGTCGTACCGCGGCCAGGCCATCGCGAACCTCGGAGGCGATCTCGACTTCGCAAACTCCGTCTTCACCGAGCACACCGGCGCCAACACCGCAACTTACGCCTGGTACCACTACCGCGAAGAAACCACGACGCTGGACTACGTCGCCTATCGCGGCGGCGGAGGCTGGGATCACACCGACCAGTGGTGGTGGGGCGCTCTGCGCGGAGATCCGCGCTATGTCGAGGTGGATCCCTCTCGCCCGATCGCCGAGTGGGATCTGCACTTGAGCCCGGATTCGGCCTACGTCGATGCCGGAGATCCCGCCGAGGTCGACCCCGACGGCAGCCCCGCCGATCTGGGCGCATACGGAGGACCGGGTGCGTGCGTCGCAGTAGCGGATCCGTTCACCACGCCACGGTGGGGTGCCTGCCCCGGTCCAAGCTGGGACTATGCCTGGAACGACGACCGGGACGGCGACGGGGTCACGGACGCTTACGAGTACGCCAACGGCCTCGACATCTGGATCGCCGACGACACCTCGGATCCCGACGGCGACGGGCTCGACAACGCCGGAGAGTTCGCCGCAACGACCCAGGCCGACGTCGCAGACTCAGATGACGACGGCGTCAACGACGGCACCGAGCTCGCCATCTCCTCCGATCCGAACGTCGCTGCAGACCAAGCGCCCCTGTCCGACGGTGGTCCCGACCTGTGGTCAGCGGTCGGCGATCCAGTGGATGTCGATGGCACTGCGAGCTGGGATCCGAACCTCGACGCCCTGCTCTTCATGTGGACCCTCACCGAAGTCCCGCCGGGCAGCCTGGCTACGATCACCGATCCGACGGCGCCCATCGCCAACTTCACGCCCGATCTCGACGGTGAATACACTCTGACGCTGAATGCCTCGGACGGAGCGGGTGATCACGAAGACACCGTGCTGGTGCGCGCGGTCGACGGTGCCATCGTGCCGGACGACTTCGGCACCATCCAAGAAGCCATCGACGCCGCGGCAGCAGTGGATGGAATCCTCATCCGACCTGGACAATACGAGGAAAGCATAGACACGATGGGCAAGGACCTGGTGATCCTCGGCCTCGGAGCGCCTCAGGACACCATCATCGACGGCGAGTTCCGCGGCAGCGTCGTGTCGGTCCAAGCCGAAGAGAACGTCACCCTGGCGCGGCTGACGATCACCAACGGCGCCGCGGTCGAAGGCGGAGGCCTGTACCTCAGCGACGCCGGCATCGTCGAACTCTACGACCTCATCATCACCTCGAACACCGCGTCAGTGCGCGGTGGGGGCCTGTACAGCTGGGAAACGGAGGTGTTCGCTCACCGACTCGAGATCACCGACAACACCGCTCTGGACGGGGGCGGGGTCTTCGCTGCTGACCAGCCGATGACCCTCACACACTCCTTGGTCGCCGACAACGCAGCGGTCGGCCCAGCCGGCTACGGAGGCGGGATCTTCATCGAGAGACTCGACGGCGACGGCGCCGCCTACGTCCTCGAGCACAACGTCTTCCAAGGCAACAGCGCCGTTCACGGGGCGGCGGTCGGCCAGCAAGACAGCAACAACCAGGTCTACGTCGTGCAGAGTGCTCTGGTCGACAACACCGGCGACAGCGTCCTCTACTCCGGGCACGCCCGCACCTTTGTGATGAACGACCTGTTCTTGGACAACCAGGTCACGTGGATCTTTGAGGGCATCCTCGACCGAACACGCCAAATGCCCTTCAACTGCGCGGCTTTTGGCAACAGCGGCGACCTCTGGTACGACCCAGCCGATCCCGGGGCGATCGAGCCCTTCATCACCGACGACCCTCTGGTGATGTACTCCGACAACGGCGACTACCGCGACGACATGTTCGCGGCATATCCAGGCTCACCCCTTATCGATGCCGGTTTCCCAGACTGGCTCGACGCCAACGAAACGCCATCCGACATCGGCCCGATGGGAGGCGTGGGCGCCGATCGCACGCTGCAGATATGGTCCCGGGATCTCGATGCAGACGGCATGTCCGACGGCTGGGAGCTCGAAAAAGGTCTCGATCTCGCATCCGATGACAGCGCCGATGACGCCGACAGCGACGGCATCAGCAACGGCGACGAGTACCTGAATGGTACGGATCCGAGCAATCCGGACACCGATGAAGACGGGGTTGACGACGGCATCGACGCCGATCCCACCGATCCGAGGAACCACGCGCCCGTCGCCGTCGCTGACGGTCCACACTACGCGCCAGTCGCTACACCAGTCCTCCTCGACGGCAGCGCGTCCAACGACCCCAACGGCGACCCCATCAACTTCACCTGGAGCCTCGTCGATAGCCCACTTCAATCTGTACTTGGAACGGGAGATATCGTCGACGCGAACACGGCGACGCCGAGCATCACTCCCGACGTGCGGGGGGTCTTTGTCCTCGGCCTCATCGTCGACGACGGAACGGCTTCGTCACCCGAGGATATCGCCTTTGTGTACAGCAACATCACCATGGACGTGCCCGCTGCGTATCCAACGATCGACGACGCCCTGGCCGACGCCGTACCGGGCGACGTCATCCAGCTCGGCATCGGCGCTTGGGACGTGTATATCGGCGATTTCCCCGTCTTTGTGACCATCGCCGGTGCGGGAGTCGACCTGACCTACCTGCAGGGGGTCGGCGGCCTGCCGATCTTCGAGATCGCGGGCTACCAGAAGCTCGGAATCCGCGATCTGACACTGACCGGAGCCAATGGAGACGACGGTGGAGCGCTGGACTGCGAGGACTCCGAGGTCATCTTGGAGCGGGTGCGTTTCGAGTTCAACGCATCCCGGGAGGGAGGCGCCGCGCGGCTCGACGAGTGTGTGTCGACCTTCACCGATGTCGAGGCATACGACAACGACAGCAAGCAGGCCGGCGGGGCCTTCGTACTCAGCGGCGGAACGATCTCCTGGACGGGAGGCACGGTTGCCCGCAACTCCGCCGGGTCGTACGGCGGTGCGGTCTATTTCGACATCACCGAGGGAACGGCGACCAACGTTCTGTTCCACCACAACCGCGCGGCGTCGCTCGGCGGGGCGAGCTACCAGCGCTGTCCGCAGCTGCCCACGCCTTGTCCCACCGTGGACCTGAACCACCTCACACTGGCTGGGAACTGGGGCTCGACCGCGGGCGCCTACCACATCTCCGGATCCGTCCGCCACACCATCTTCCAGGAGAACCAGAACCGCGGGATCTGGACCAAAGTCGAGGTCATCGGCGACCACAACGCCTTCTTTGCGAACCAAAATCCCAACAACGAACCCAACGGCTGGGGCGATGCCACCGACGTGCTCGCCGATGCGCTCTTTGTGGAGTTCGATGCCATGGGCGACGGCCATGGCCAGGACTTCCACCTCCGAGGCGGCAGCCCGCTCATCGATGCCGGCGCCGCCGCTGTGGACCCCGACGGTAGCCTCGAAGACATCGGCGTCTACGGCGGAGAGAGTGCGCAGGTTGGCTTCGACTACTGGTACGCGGACCTCGACGGTGACGGGCTCCCTGACGGCTGGGAGGACGAGATGGGGCTGGTGAACGGAATCGACGGCGATGCGGCCGACGATCCCGACGGAGACGGCATCGCCAACTTCGCCGAGTACGCCCAGGGGACCCATCCCAAGGACAACGACACCGACCACGACGGCGTCACCGACAACGCCGAGCTCATCGCGCTCACCGACCCGACAGACCCCACTGACAACCGCCCCACGGCAAAAGCCGGAGACGACGTGCCCGGCACGATCGGCCTGATGAGCAACCTCGACGGCAACAACTCCACCGACCCCAACGGCGATTTCCTCACCTTCAGCTGGCGCTTCGCGTCGCTCCCCGGTCGATCGACCACGGCCAACCTCAATGGCGCAGATCAAGTGAATGTCGGCTTCACTCCTGACATACCGGGGACTTACGTGCTCGAGCTCATCGTCAACGACGGCAACGCCGACTCGCTTCCGGACACAGTGCGCGTCGTCGTTCCTGGAGACGTGATGGTGCCCGAGGACTATCCCGACGTGCTCACCGCCATAGAAGCCGTAGATCTGGGTTCTAGCGTAATTATCGGTCCGGGCACTTGGCCACTCTCCATCGATCTTGGTGGCGTCGATGTCTCTCTGATCGGCGCTGGCGATGCGCTCACGTTCCTCGACGGAGAGCGCATGGACCAGATCATCGTCGCCGACGAAGGCGAGACGGTGCACCTCGAGGCCCTGACCCTCATGAACGGGATCGGCGCCCTTGGTGGCGCGCTGATGGTCGACGGTGGCAGCGTAACCCTGGCCGACGTGACCCTGCGGGACAATGACGGCGTCTGGGGCGGGGCGATCTATCTCCTCGCAGGAACATTCGTCGCCACTGGCATCACCGTGGTCGACAACACGGCGGGTCACTACGGCGGCGGCGCCCACTTCGAGGAGAGCATCGTCGACATCAGCCAGGCCACCTTCGCGCAGAACTTCGCAGCCGACGTTTATGGCGGAGCCATCTTCGCCGACTCCGTCGACATGGTCATCTCCAACGCCATCTTTGCCGACAACGCGGGCGCACAAGGTGGGGGGCTTCATCTCACTGGCGCCTCCGGCGACCGCAGTGTGGTGACCCTGGACTTCATCACAGCAGTCCACAACGATTCCGAGTTGCAGGGGGCGTTCTTGCAGGCCATCTACGTCGATTTGGTCCTCAACAACAGCCTCGTCGCCTACAACAAACACGGGTATGCAATCTCGCTGAGCGGCAACCTGCCTGTCTATGCCCAGTGGACGACCCTCACCGAAGACAACGAGGACGGCGACTTCAAGAACTTCGCCTCCAACGACTCAGCCGATGAGCCCGCCACCGGCGACGCCTTCGGCAACATCGTCGGCGGTATCACGGGTTTCTTGGCGATCTCCGACGACGGGGACTGGACCAACGACGATCTGCACCTCGATCCGGCCTCGGACGCCGTGGATGCCGCCGACGCGCTCCTGCAGGATGCGGATGGGTCGGCGGCAGACATGGGAGCCTACGGCGGTCCGAACGGCGACTGGTAGCCAACCTGCTAGGGAGCTGCCGACCTCGGAACACAGACATCGAAGACATCGTGCAGGGACTGGAGCGCTCGCTCGGCGGAGCTGTCCAGACCATCTTCCAAGAGCAGATCCTCGCCCTCCAACAGGGTATCGCGCAGGTCGTAGAGCTCCTCGGCGTCCGGGTACAAAACCAGCTTGTAATCTGAATTTCTCACGGCTCTGGCATCCCGATCGTATGGACCGAAGCCGTTGGGTTCAAAGTTCTCGGCGTAGGTGAAGAGACGCCGATCGGGCGCCTCGGCGTCGGCGACGAGCGGCAGAACGCTCACGCTGTCGAGCTCCAGATTGACGTCACCGAGCTGGATTCCGGCGATCTCGGCGATGGTAGAGAAGAGGTCGGTGCTGTTCACCAGGGCCTCCGAGGTGCGGCCTGGGCGATGCACCAGCGGCCCCGAGATGACCAGCGGCACGTGTACTCCGCCCTCGTAGATCGATGCTTTCACAGGCACGTCTTCGTAGTCCTCGAGACGACTGCCCTGTGCTGAGCCGTTGTCGCCAATCCAGATGACCGTCGTCCGCGCGCGCACCTCGGGCTCCAGGCTGTCGAGGAGCCGCCCGAGCTCGGTGTCCATGGACTCGACCATCGCCCGGACCCGCCCTGGATCCCCCGCCTCGCTGAGGTCGTAGCTGTGCAGTTCCTCGGGCGGCACGTGAACCGGCGTGTGTGCGGATTGGAAAGCCGTCCAAGCCAGCCACGGCTCCTCGGCAGTGTCCAGCCATGCGATCGCGTCGTCGACCAGCTCGGTGGTTGCGTAGCGATCCACCCGCGCCACCTCACCGTTCTCGACCTTCTCCCAGTTCCAGTAGCCCTGGGGCTCACCGTCGATCGCGTTCTCCTGCATCAGGTTTGCGACCGTGCCCTGGTGCCAACCAAAACCGTGGTTAGCGGGGCCGTTGACAGCGTCGTGTTCGATGGCGTCGAGGTGCCACTTGCCAAAGACGGCGGTCTGCCACTCGTCGGGTGCATAATCCGCTAGCAGCTCGGCAATGGTGGTCTCCTCGTACGGCAGCCCGGTCGCCTCGGCCCGAACCCGAATCGCGCGACCGATCCCGTATCGGTGCCCGTAGCGCCCGGTAGCGATCGTGGCCCGGGTCGGTGAACACCAGCCGTCTGCCCAGGCCTGATCGAAGCGCACGCCTTCCGCCGCGAGCGTATCCAGAGTCGGCGTCGGCGCTGCCTCGGGATGCACGCCGAAGGTGCTGGTCAGCTCCATTCCCACGTCGTCGGCGATCACGAGCAAGATGTTGGTAGGGCCCGCGGGGAGAGGCCCGCGCTCCAGAGCGTCGAAGTGAACGGACTCACAGTCGCCCGTCGGCCTCACGTCGTCTGCGGGGCCCTCACAGCCGAGGAGGAACAGCGGCAGCAGTCTCTTCACGCCTAGATGTCGATCGGGCTGTACCGGGGGATGTAATTGTCGAACCCGGTCACACAGCTGATTTCGAGCTCGAACACCGTCTGGTCGTAGACACCGGGGCTGTACTCGTAGGCAACCCCTCGGGGAGCGCAGGTTGCGACTGGATTCCCAGCTGGAGTGTGCCAGGCACCGCCCTGGAAGGCGCAGTGCACAAAAGTGTCGTAGGCCTCGTCGATGTTCAGGGTCATCGCCACTTCGTCGACGGAGAGCACCAGCAGCCGAGAGGTCTCCAGCGCCGACATCCGGTTGTCGAACAACGCGAGCCGACCATCGGGGAGAACGTGCACATTGTGCTGCTGGCGGAAGTTCGAAAAACCCCCTGCGGTGTTGGTCAGGGTGAAGTCCATGCCGAAGTCGGTCTCGTTCGGATCACCCGAGATCCTCCACAGGATCTCTCCGAAGGCTGGATCGTACGGATCTCCACTGATCTTCGCGAACGCAGACAAGTGGCGCATATTGAAGAGGATGTCGCCGTTGTCGTCGACCCACACCGCATTTGCGTGGGTGTAGTCCTCGGCCCCGAACTGCCCGAGGGCGGGTCGGGTCGGCTGGAAATAGTCGAACAGCCGCCAGTTCTGGATCATCACCCCGTTGCCGTCGAAGACGTAGAACCCGTCCATGACGAAGTTGTCACCGTGGTAGGGGATCGTCTCGTTGTAGATGATGTAGGTCAGACCATCCTTCTTGAACATGTCGTGGTGCACGTTGTTGAAGTAGTCCACATTGCGCTCGGTGTGGAAGAGCTCCCGCCCGGTGAGATCGACCTCGATCACGTGATCGTCCATCATCGCCATCACCGTACCGTCCTCGGTGAAGTTGACGCCGTCGACGATGCTGGCGCCAGTTGGCTGCTCGAAGTTGTGATACCAGAGCACCGTACCCTCGCCATCGACGATGAGGGCGTAGCCTCCAGCACTGCACGGCGAGTTCAGGAGGAACATCGGCGCGCTGCTCACCCCGATCATCGACGACACCACCTGTGCACCATCGGGAACGGCGCCAGTGGTGACGACATCCTGGACGACAACGTCGGGATCCAAACGAGGAGTGGCCCGCCAGACGTAGTCCGTGAGCTCCTCCATCAGGTACAGCCACACCTCGTGGTCAGCGAGAACGTCCTCGCCACTGTGCACCCGCACCGGTCCCGTACCGTCGACCTTGAAGAACTCCACATCCACCGCTCCCGGCGGATCGACGGACACGTTGCAGATGAACCGGAGCGCATGGGTTGGGTCCGGGAGGCAGTCGGCGTCCAGGGTGACCACCACTGGCACATCGGTGTCGGTATCGGTGGTGTCGGTGTCCCACGTGGTTGTGTCGGTATCGGTGTCGGTATCGACGATCACATCACCGGGATCGAGGGCGGGTCGATGCCCAGCAGGCAGGAGAGTGCCCTCGGTACAAGCCGTGAGGACCAGCGTGAGAGCGAAGACGGCGGTGCGCATACTCGATGAATACCGCACCAAATCCCGATCCGCTGTCAGTTACTCGCCAGCCAACCGACGCCGGATGGTCAGGAGACCCGCGACGAGGATTACCAGGCTGAAGGGGGCGCTGGGAGAGGTGGTCTGACAGCTGCAACCGGCGTTGCACTTGCCAATCAGCTCGTCCTCGTCGTCGCAGTCGTTGCCGGTGTGCTCCGTGTAGCCGGCCGGCTGCTCGCAGAACCAGCCCGTTGTCGTGGGGTCACCAAGACCGTCCCCATCGGCATCGAGGGAGTACTCCAACGAATTGGGCGTGTCCGGCTCGACCTCGCCGTCGATGTCGCCGTCGCAGTTGTTGTCGATCTCGTCACCGCAGATCTCGAGCTGCCCCGGATTCATAGCGAAGGCGTTCTCGGCATCGTCGTTGATCTCGGGGTCGGGATCGTCGTTGCAGTCCCCACCGAGGTCGGCGACATAGTTCTCGCCCGGCGAGTCACAGCTGTTCTCCATGGTGGAATCGGTGCCGTAGCCGTCGCCGTCCAGGTCCTCGTACCAGTTCGAGCCGTCGGGGGCTTCGTCATCGATAGTGCCGTTGCAGTCGTTGTCGATGCCGTCACAAGTCTCGCTCATCCCGGGATTGACTTGGTCGTCGCCATCGTCGCAGTCGTTGCCCTGGTCTGCGTAGCCCGGTGGGGGCATGTTGTTGGGCGGCACGCAGTCGGTGAGCGTGACGCTGCTGCCGTAACCATCGCCATCGTCGTCGAGGTAGAACACCTGACGAGGAAGGGTCTCCTCGTCGTCGGCGATGCCGTTGCAGTCGTTGTCGACACCATCACAGATCTCGAGCGCCGTGGGATTGATGTCCACGTTGGCGTCATCGCAGTCGTCGTTGTTGTCGACCATGGTGGGCTGGTTTGTGCAGGTGATCAGATCGGGCATGAAGTGGGTCGCGTCGCCATAGCCATCATTATCGTCGTCGAACCACCACTCGTTCGGGAAGTTCTCGTCGACCTCGCCGTTGCAGTTGTTGTCCAGGAAATCGCAGACCTCGTTCACGTTGGGGTTGGTGCCCACGTCCTGGTCGTTGCAGTCATAGATGTTCTCGATCCCGTCACCGTCCGCATCGACGACGTCAGCGCGAGGTCCACCGTAGGCGCCGATGTCGGACTGACTGCCGCCCACGTCGTTGAGGGCGGGGTCGCCATTGTCGATTGCAGCGGAGTCGAACGTCGTGTAGAAGGCATCGGGATAGCAGTCGAGGTCGATGCCGCCGTAGTAGGCCGGGAACGGGTCGAACTCGTAGTTCAGGGGGCTCAAGGTGTGGGTGGCGAAGTCGCCAGCGAGATTGAACCACTGGATCGGGTCCTCGAGACAGCCCGTCTGCTCACAGTTCCAGTACCAGATGTTGTGGTCCATGACGATCGGGTCGCCGATGGTGTAGTTGGCCCCGTCGAGGCCAGTCATGCCAGCACCGAATCGCGTGTAGGCGACGATGTTGTTTCGGAAGTCTGCGAGTGTGCCGTCGAGCATCATCGCGCCGCCGGCACCGTACACATAGATCACCGGCAGGAAACCGGGTGGGTTCTGGCCAGCGGAGTTCCCCATGAAGCTGTTGTTGACGATCGTCGGGTAGTTGGTCTGCAGCCCCTCGAAGATGTACAGTCCGCCGCCATAATGCAGCGAGTAGTTCTCGTTGAAGACGTTGTTCTCGATGGTGGTGTTCTGGGGATCGACCTGGGCGAGTCCGGCGCCGTTGTTGGCGAGGTTGCCGCACATCATGTTGTTCCAGATGTCGGTCGTCTGTCCGAAGACATAGGCGCCGCCGCCATCGCCCGTGAAGATCGCGAAGGTCGAGAACTCGTTGAAGCGATCAGCGGTGTCGACCAAGACCAGATCGTCGTCGAGGAGGCTGAATCGGGTGACGAGCAGCGACACGTTCTGCTGCATCTTGTTGCCGTGCAGGATGATGTTGTCGGTGTTCGACGACGTAAAGATCCCGCCGCCGCGAACAGACGACTCGTTGTTGCGGAAGTAGTTGTCGGTGAAGGTCGCCGCGGTCTCAGTCGTGTAGACCCCGCCCCCGGATCCCAGGGTGGCGAGACCGTAGAGGTAATCGGAGTTGGTGCTGTCGAAGGTCGAGCCGTCCTGAATGTAGACGTGGCCGCCGTCATACAGCGCAATGTTCTCCCAGAAATAGGAGTCCGTGATGCTGACATTGGTGCCAGAGGCGCGGATGCCGCCGCCGCTGCTGTAGCTGAAGAAGCAGCGGAGCTGAGCGCCCACCAGGTCGACAGACACGGCGTTGGTCGCCACGATTCCCGTTCGATTGTCTGAGAAATTGCAGAGATCCACGTCGGCGTCGCCGAAGACCTGGATCGGGTCTGAGCCATCGAGCGTCAAGTCCTCGATGGTCAGCGACCCACCGACGCCGACAGTGATCATCTCGGAGAGCGCACCGTCGTACATCCACGTCGTGGTGGTGTAGCCGGTGCCGGTGATGGTGAGATTCCGCGAGCCCACGTCGAGGCGCTGGGTCTCGATGTAGCGACCACCCGAGCTGATGTCGATGAAGTGGGGTCCACCACCGGGAAGGGCGTTGATCACATCGACGATGCTGTCAGTGGGGCCGACGACGGCGTTGTCGCCCAGCGCAGTGCCCGTCAGGGCCAAGAGTACCGTCAACATTGGCATGAATCCCTCGATTCGCTTGAATTGGCGTAATTCGGCTTAATACCGTGTCCAAGCATGCTGCCCGACGTCGGGGTACCTGTCAATCACGCGGTTTGGCGGACCTCCATCACGGATGCGTCGGTGAACCAATCGACGCTTTCGGAAGGGAAACTCGTGGCGCCCCCCAGCAGCACGAGATCGCGCGCTCGAGCTGTTCTCCCGGATCCACTGGAACACGGCCCGCGCACCTGGTGTCAGACCGCCAGAGGAGGGCGTGTGACCCCACTGAGCTTGCTGCTGATCGTCGCGTGTGCCGCCCCGGCCGCGCCCGCCGCCGAGTACGAGGACAAACGGATCACAGACATGCCCCACGTCCGCCAGCGGCCGGACTTCTGTGGCGAGGCCTGTCTCGAGATGGCCCTCAGCCGACTCGGCTCCCCTCTCGATCAAAACGACGTGTTCGCCCTCACCGGGCTCGACCCGAAGCTCGGCCGCGGAGCGTGGACCCGAGAGCTGGACGTGGCTACGCGAAAAGCAGGCTTCGACCCGGGAGAAGTCTGGCACCGAGTTCCGGCAGGCGACAAAGAGGCACTCGAGGCCCAGTGGGCGGCTCTGCACGCGGATCTAGTTCAGGACATTCCGACCATCGTCTGCATGCACTACGACGCCTCTCCAAACACCACCGAGCACTTCCGACTCGTCACCGGGTACGACGCCAAGCGCGACCAGGTCATCTTCAACGACCCCGCCGTGGACGATGGCCGCTCCATGCATATGGCCCGCAAGCGGTTCCTGTCGCTGTGGCCGCTCAAGTACCAGGAGCAGACCTGGACCGTCATCCGCCTGCCCCTCGCCCCGAAGTCAGTCGCCATGAAAGACCCAGGCGACACCGGCATCTCCGAAGCAGATCTCGCGCAGCACGTGCGCGCGCTCAAAGAAGACCTGCCGGATGGGTTCACGCTGTTCGTACAGAGCCCGTTCGTCGTGATGGGCAACGAGTCACCCGAGCGGGTCGAGCTCCGGACCCAGCGCACCGTGAAGTGGGCCTCTGAAGCACTGCAATCGGCCTATTTCGACGAGGAACTCGGTGAGATCTGGGACGTGTGGCTCTTCAAGGACGCCGACACCTACGAGCACTACGCCTGGAAGCTCTTCGGCGACCGGCCCGACACACCCTATGGCTACGCATCGGGAGCAGATCGCGCGCTGGTCATGAACATCGGAACCGGCGGCGGAACCCTGATCCACGAGATCGTACACCCGTACATGGCAGAAAATTTCGAAGCCGCGCCG
>PJEL010000038.1_pt1 | contig 136434 bp, 121 predicted proteins | sample 1853271 | NCBI WGS metagenome assembly PJEL01 (sample SAMN08108733, study PRJNA415343) | Invertebrate metagenome, whole genome shotgun sequencing project. | host: Globobulimina | place: Sweden: Gullmar Fjord | collected 2015-08 | reverse complement strand
GCCGCAGCGGCCTCGGTGTCAGTAGTGAGCAGATCGAACCAAACGTGACGTCCGTGATTTGACATCTTCCCTCCGTTGTTGATTGGGGCCTACTGTTCACCTGTTCAGCCCTTTGCCACCAGTACGATGCTGACAGCTCGTGTCAGTAGTCTCCTGCTCGGAGGGAATCACGGGGTAGCATGGCCTCATCCGCCAACCTCTCTTTGAGCGTGCCATGCCTCACAGCACCATGAAAGGACCTGCCGATCTCGCCATGCTCATGGCATGCGGCGGCTACGCCCATGCCATCGGCGCTCGTTTTGCTGCTGGCAGAGGTCCCGCCTATCTGGTGGAGCTCGGGACAGCTGGCCTCCCCATCCGCGTCGACATCGGTCCCGGGCACAGCCTGCGCGAGCGTCTGGAGGCCCTCCAGCGAGAGAGCAGGGCTCACCTCTTCTATGACCCGTTCGAGGGTGCGGAACACACCTGGGTCTCGTGGAACGACTTGTCACCGGCCTTCCTGGATGTACTCCGCGATGGAACCGAGGGGCTCCCTGATCTGTGTTGGCCTCCCGGCTCATCGGGTTCCTTCATGAGCTGAGATTTCCGATCAGCATCCGATCAGGTCCTCGCGCCCGCGCGAATCCCGTGTTCCAGGTCACGCATGAACTTGTCACGGGGAAAAAGGATGTTCTGGCTTGCTCTGCTTCTGACGGCTTGCTCCGACGACCCCTCCGACGTGGACACCGATGCCGCCCTCGACCCGACATCCACCACCGGATCGGAGCCGGTCGACACCGACGACGAGGGTTCCAAGGACACCGACGACACGGATTCCACCGATCCCACAGATCCCACCGAAACCGACGACTGTCCAGATTACACCGTCGTGCTCGACACACTGGTCAGCGAGTTCTCCACGAAGGATCCCGGGGAAGCAGATGCCGGCTCCAATCACACGAGCCTGTTCCACTATGCACTTCCACCGGGGGCTCTGACAGATCCGGACGTGCGGGTGTATTTCTACCTCGACTACCACATCATCAACCTGACGCCGCCCGAGTACTTCCAGGCCTTCTGGTACGCTCTGGCGCCGGAGATGGAGTGTCCATTCGATATCCGCAACGACATGTTCGTCGACGACGACGACTGGCTCGTCACCGAGGCCATAGTGGATGAAAGTGGCGTTTCTCCGGTATCTCTTCCGACGGCTCCCTATGGTGGCGCCGCCGGTTGGAACCTCGGGGACGGGGTCAACGTGTTCGACCTCACGGAGATCCCAACCAGCCTGTGCGGCAATGTGCTGCCCAAGGAGGTGATGGTCGAGGAGCCCGGCATGTACGAGGCGAGCTACATCGCCAACTCGGGCATCTCGAGCGTGCGCGACGGCCGCCTCTACTTGGGGCACCGGGACTGTGTGGAGTAGCGGGCCAAGAGCATCTGGATGAGCTCGTCCTTGAGCGGCTCTGCGTGCTCGTCGGGTAGGGGCTCTGCGAAGATCGCCGGCATCAAGAACGCGCCGCTCAGCATTGCCCAGAAGGCACTAGCCGTGAGCTCCGGGGAGGGCACCTCGAGTCGTCCATCGGCGGCGGCCGCCCGCAACCAGGTGGCGAGGGTGTCTTCTTCCCGATTCACCTGAGCCAGGACCTCGGTCACCACCGCCGGGCTCGTCGTCATCACCCTCATCAGTCCCAGCCAAGTGGGGTTTCTCGTGGGCCCGAGCATTGCGTCCGCAAACAGGCCCAGCTGCACCTCCAGGCTGGTCTCGGGGCAGTACCGAACCAGCTTGAGCTCCCGCGACTCGGACATGAATCGCTGAATGACAGCGCCAAAGAGGGCCTCCTTACTGGGAAAGTGGTTGTACACCGTCCGTTTCGATGCCCCGGCGACCCCGGCGATGTGATCCATGCTGGCGCGGTCGTAGCCGACATCGATGAACACGTTGGCTGCCGCGGCCAGGATCGCCTCCCGCTTCTTGCCGGTATCCCGTTTTTTCCTTGCCATTGCGTCGTTCCTCGATCCTTTACTGCACGGTGTAGTGTACTTTATCCTTGACGAAGTACACTGGGCAGTGCAGTTTAGTAGAAGCAGGGAGAGGGGAGGACAGGCACATGAGAGCTGTCGTGTATCGCCAGTTTGGATCGCCGGATGTGCTCGAGCACACCGAGGTCGACGACCCGACCCCGAGAGCCCACGAGGTGCGAATTCGGGTTCGTGCCACGACGGTGACGACCGCCGAGTGCGGCATGCGAAGGGGAGAGCCGCTGTGGGGCAGGGTCCTCATCGGGTTCACCGGCCCTCGGAAGCGGTATCGGATCCTGGGCACCGAGCTGGCGGGGGAAGTCGACGCGGTCGGAGAGCGGGTGACCCGCTTCGCAAAGGGCGACAAGGTCTTTGGGTTCGCCGGTTTCAACATCGGCGCCAATGCCGAGTACATCTGTCTGCCCGAGACCGCCTCGCTGGCCATCAAGCCCCGCAACAAGACCTTCGAGGAGTCGGCGGCCGCCGTCGATGGCGCGTCGACGGCCCTGTACTTCCTCCGGGACAAAGCCGGGATCCGAGAGGGGCACAGGGTCCTGGTGATCGGCGCCTCAGGCAGCATCGGCACCTACGCAGTCCAGCTCGCGAAGCACTTCGGCGCCCACGTCACCGGGGTGTGCAGCGCTGCGAACCTGGAGCTGGTGACGTCCCTGGGAGCGGACGCGGTCGTCGACTACACCAAAGAGGACTTTCGAAGCGACGCACAGACCTACGACATCGTCTTCGACACGGTCGGCAAGAGCTCATTCTCGGCGTGCAAGGGGTCCTTGAGGCCCGGCGGAATCTACCTTCCGACGGTCTTTTCCCTCGAGAACCTGCTCCAGGGGCTGTGGACACCAGTCGTCGGCTCCAAGAAGGTCATCGGCGGCATGTCGGTGGAGAAGAACGAGGCCCTGGTCTTCCTCAGGGAACTCATCGAGGCGGATCGGCTCCAGATCGTCATCGACCGGTCTTATGCCCTCGATGGCATCGTCGACGCCCACCGGTATGTGGACCGGGGACACAAGCGGGGAAACGTCGTGATCACCGTCTAGGGGAGTGGCCAGGTCGCCCAGCCGCCAGCGCGGAACCGTCCGACGTTCGAATACGCGCCGTCGGTGCCCACGTAGAAGCTGGTCAGCCCACCGTCATCGGCCACGATCGATGGATCCTTCATGCCCAAGGCGTCGAATCCGCCGTCACTGGTCTCCAGCAGCTCCTCACCGTCGAGGGGGTCTCGCCACCATATTCCGTCGTCCGAGACCATCATTCCGATGTGCCAGCGCGTGCCGCGGCGTCCGTTCAGCAGCAGCCGGTAGACCCCGTATTGGTGGGAGAGGGCGGGCTGACCGACCTCGTCGCGGTCGAAAGCAGCGAAGACGCCGTAGCTGGGGAGGCGAATCTGGGCGCTGTCCGCGCTCTCGGTCTCGAACAGGAACTCCTCCGCTCCCGGCGCCCGGCGCAAGACCACCAGAGAGGTGAGGTCGGCGCTCGTTGTGGCCCGGGTCACCATCAGGTCGCCGTAGACGGTAGGCTGATCGAGGGAGCGCATCCCATCCCTGCCGCTGGCCACGATCCGAGCGGTGGCGTGGTCGAAGCTGTCGGCAAACTCCGCTCCTCCCAGGACCTGCGCGATGCTTCCGACGCCATCATCGTCGTAGACGCTGAAGTACAGGATCCATCGACCCGCCGCCTCATCGGCCACGAGGCTTGGGTCGGCGATGCCCCCAGGGGCGAACACCGGCGCCTCGAAGGACGAGTCCGGGTAGGTCTCCATGGGTTCAAAGCCCACCGCGGCTGGACCGGACATGTGGATGGCGTTGTCCAGGGTGAACGCCAGCCTCTCGAGCCCGGAGGCAGTTCGCCCGAAGCCCGCGGACTCGATGGAAGCTCGGCCGATAGGCCAGGTCGCGTCCGGTGCTGGCAGCAGGGGGTCGGCCTCGGCGACAGACGCAGTGGGCATGTCGCAGAAGCTGCGGGAGACACTGACAACCTGGAGCCGGGTGGGTGCGGTGAGTGGGTCGGGCGCTGGCGTGCGCCCGTACATCACGAGCCATGCGCGATCCCGAGGGCTGAAACTCGCTTCCGTCAGCTTGGTTGCCGTTCCCTCGGCGTCGAGTTCGTGCACCTTCACGCCACCATCTGGGCGAAGTGTCAGCCTCCAGCGGTGGAATTCGTCGTCGGTGACGGCCATGGACCACACCACCGTTCGAGCTACGATCAGGGTGAGCTCGCGACGACTCGCGCTCAAGATCAGCCCAGCTGTGGCGCTCACCCTCGTGGTCCCCGCCGAGGGTTCATCTGTTTGAAAGGCTACTCCAGCCGCATCGACGCAACCACCGGTGCAGTCTGTCGTGCGCGCCGCTGCCGAGAACTCTGCGGTGAGGATCGAGGTCGAGGGGTCGAACGGCTCGGGCCACCACGCCCCAGCGTCGATCACGGTACCTCCCGGCGCAAACCCTCCCTCCTCGATGCGGGGGCTGCCGAACACGCCCAGACGTGGCTCGCAGACCTCGACAGCTTCTCCGTCCGCACAGGCCGAGAAGTCGATGTCCACGTGGGTCTGCGGGGGCGCGCAGCACCCTTCGCGCATGGAGCCAACGCAGCACGAGTACAGGTCTTGGCAGCCCTCGTCATCGCAGTCGAAGGAGCCGTCACCGTCGTTGTCGTGGCCGTCGTAGCAGAGCTCTCCGCCGATCTCGGCGTCGGCCACCGGCCCGTCCTCGTCGCAGGCCCCAAGACACAAGAGCGCGGCGATCGCCAGGGTTCCCGTCTTCATCTCGTCCTCCAGCTCCGGTTCTGGAAGACTAGTCAGCGCCTCTCGAGCGCGAACTCACATGTTCATGTGAGCCGACCTATCAGCCGAAGCAACAGGGTCGTCGACCACCTTCGCTGTGTGCCCTTGGGGCCGATGATCTTCACGTCGAGGGTGCTCGGGTCGTGGACGCGGATCTCGGTGTCTACGACCTGTCCGTCGGGTAGGGTCTCCGGCGGCTCGGCGTCTAGGGACAAGCGCAAGCAGGATCCATGTCAAGGAAGTGTCCACTGACGACTTTGCAGCTACATCTTTGCAATCTACCTACCGGCCGGTAGATTAATGTATGTGCCTTCCGCGATCGTGTGCGGGGCACAAGCACTCAGCCAGTCGGAGAGCACGACCCGCTGGTGCGGCCCATGGCTCCGATGCGCTCGTTGCGGTTCAGCAAGGAATGATCTTCAGGAGAGCCGTCTCCAACCGATCAGTCTGCTTCTTCCCACTGCAAGTAGGTGGAGTCGTCCGCATAGAAATCCGGATCTGCGCCGCATGCCATACCGGGATCCTCGAACTCACAGGACATGTCGAAGGGATAGGTGGGATCGCAGTTTGTACATTCGATCTCAAACTCTGCCGTGCCCTTTTCCATCGTCCATTCGGCTTCAAAGTCGATGTAGAAGATCAAGAACTCCGGCTCGTCTGAGTCATCCTCGTAATCGGGGTTCTCACCAGTAAAGTACAGAGTTCCGCTGGCCTCGCCGCCTTTGTCTACAGACATCTCGTTGATGTAGTTGCTTCCGTCATCCCCCAAGAACACCTGCGTGCCTTGCCAGTCGCCAACGGGGCTGGGACCGCAGGCAGTGAGCAGAAAGAGGAGTCCCAACAACAAAGAGAATAGCCGATACATAGTTGTCTCCGAAACAATTCGGCATTTAACGATTCGTCGCGGAGCTGTCAATTGAGGACTTTTCATCTGCTTTGTCGTCCGGCTGACGGGTCCAGGAGAGCTGCCTTCAGCTACTCAGAGAGCACTACCCGTCCGCTGGTGCGGTCGATGAGCGCCTGTCGCACTCGAGCCAGGTCTTCGGCAGGCACCTCGAGCACCAGCCGCACGAGCTCGTCATACTCGGCGCTGCTGCGGGTGAGTCCCTCCTGTCGGATCACGCCGTCGATGGCCGAGGTGTCGCCATATTCGTGCTCGAGGGAGAGCTCCGTCTTGGCGATCACAACCTTTAGCTCAGCGCGGTCCAGCCCCCTGCCTGCGCACCCACCGTACGCGCGGATGAGCCCGCCAACACCCAGCTTCACCCCGCCGAAATAGCGCGTGACCACCACCATGGTGTCGTGGAGCCCGTGTCCTTCGATCTGCGCCAGGATCGGTCGCCCCGCCGATCCTCCCGGCTCTCCGTCATCGCTGGAGCGGATGCGGTCCTCGGCATGCAGTCGGTAGGCCCAGCAGTGGTGGCGGGCGTCTGCCATCTCCTTGCAGACTGCCGCCAGTGCCTGTTGTGCTGCCTCGTCGGTGCTGACTTCAAACAGGGTGGCGATGAAGCGTGAACCCTTGATGGGCTCGTCGTGGAAGCGGGATCGGCCAGTGACGGAGGTGTAGCGCACGATCCGCTCATATCCCGGCGCCGCCGATTCGATGGTAACGCTCGCCTCGCGGGCCGGTGTCCCATAGACATCGACAGTGACGAGGGGGTATCCATGTTGACGATTCTTGCGGCCCTTTGCCTCACGGCGGGCGCAGCAGAGACAGATGAGGCGCCGCCGGAGAAACCGCGACTCAGCGAGCACCGCGCCGCAGTGATGATGAGCCCCATTGGACCGGTGGTTACAACGGTTGCCAACGTCACCGGGTCGCCGGTCTTCGACGCCACGCTGCGCTTCCACCACATGCCCAGCGACCGACTCGGATGGACGCTGCAGGCGGATCTCACCGCCGCGGCTATCTTCGACATGCAAGTGAGCCACTTCGGCGTGCGTGGTGGCCCTCGGTTCTCGCTGCGGCAGCGCGGTCTGTCCGATTGGACCGTGACTCCTTTCGCCACCGTCGGCGTCACCAGCCTCTCGGCCCTCGACCGGCGCCTGGCTCGCTACGGCGTGCTTGGAGTGGGCGTAGAAGCAGGGAGAACCTGGGTATGGCGGCGACTCGCCATGGAGCTCGGGCTCGGCGTATACACCGCGTTCCCCGTCGGCTTCTCCACCCCGGCGGAGGCCATGCAAGAGCAGAAGGCCGTCAACCTCTCCCCGATCAAACCAAGCGTCACGTGGAGCCTCGGCTATGCGTTCTAGATTCCTGGCATTTGCGCTCCTGCTCACCGCCTGCGCCGACGAAAGCGAACCGCTGAAGGGCATTCCCTGCGAGCTCGGTCCACTGGTCGGGGACGACGTTTCCTACGACCCGCTCACGATGGCGTGCGTGGAGATCGAGATGGACCCCGACGAGTACGTGGAGCTCTCGGACGAGTATCGCTGGGGCGAAGACGAGGACGATCAGTGGCCGGGAGTCATCTCTTCGACCGCAATATCCTGCAGCGAACCCTACCCGGGTGACTACTCCTACTTCTCGGCAGATATAAAGGTAGATGGCCGAGAATCCACCAATGTTGGCATTCGCAAGAAGGGCTTCATCGGCTCGGTCGTGGGCGCCGGAGATCGCCCGAGCCTGAAGGTGAAGACCGACGAGTTCGTGTCCGGTCAGAACATGGGAGACACCGAGCGCATCACGCTGAACAACAACCACCAGGACGCCTCGCGGATGCGCACCTGTCTGGCCTACAGCGTGTTCGAGGACGCCGGGTATCCGACGCCGCGCTGCAATCTGGCCAACGTATCGGTGAACGGCGTCTCGATGGGCACCTACACCCACGTGGAGAGTGTGAAGAAGCGCTTCCTGAGGCGGGCTTTTGGCAACGACGACGGCTCCCTGTACGAGGGTGTGCTCGCCGACTTCACCGACGGACATCTGGACGGATTGCCCAACAATCTCGGCCGTTTCGAGTCCAAGACCAGCGACACCGATCCCAAGGGTTACCGACTTCGTGCCCTCGCCGACGCGCTGCAGGCCCCCGACGACGAGCTCGAGGCTTCGCTGGAGCAGGTCTTGGACATCGACGCCTTTTTGTTGTTCTGGGCGCTGGAGACCGTGATCGACCACGAGGACGGCTACAACTCCAATACCAACAACTTCTACCTGTACTTCGACCCGGATCGCGGCGGCCGCGCTGTGTTCATCCCCTGGGGTGTCGACGGGACCTTCTGGGGTGGAGAGCCGTATTTCGCCACCTCTGAGCTGGCGCGCCGCATCTCTCGGCACCCGGTTCTCGGACCGCGCCTGCTCGCCGAGCTGCAGTTCGTGCTCGACGAGGTCTGGGACGAGGATCTGCTCAACGAGCGAATCGATCTCTTCGCGGGCCAGGTGGAGACCGCCGAAAAAGACCTCGAAGGCCTGGATTGGTCAGTCGACCAGATGCAGGACTGGATCGGCGGCCGTCGCGGTCTGCTGGAGAAGTACATCGCCAATGGCGGGTCAAAGGGCACCAAGGAGCCCGGGACCTGCACCGGCAACCGCGACCCGCAGGACTTCCTGATCCTCGGAGAGATCGCCACCGTCTCGAGCATGGGGTGTTCCACCGCCCCGCAGCCACCGGCTCTGGCTCTGATGGTACTCTTCTTCCTGGGTTTTCGGCGAGCGCGTTCCAGCCGGATCTGACGATCAAGGTATCTCGAAGCCGAGGTCCATGTCGTTGCCGGGATTGGTGCCGTCAACCACGGTGATCGGAAAGCCGCCGCCCATGGACACCCAGTCGCCCGAGGATGGAAGGGTGTCGCCATCGCGGTCGACCAGAGGCGCCAGCCAGGCGGCTCCACAGGGCGCGGAGTCGATCGTGTAGGCGTTTGCGTTGTCGATGCCCGCTCCGAGCTGCTCGAAGCCTCCGAGCACATTGGCCATCGGGTTGTCACGCGGGTTTTCGTCGAGGAGTCCGACGTAGAGATCCCCGGCGCAGTTCCCACCGCCACAGTCTTCACCCGTGGTGATGTTCACCGTTCCGGTGATGGTTCCGAGGCAAGAGTCGGTATCGGTGTCAGCGTCGGTATCGGCGTCGGTGTCAGCGTCGGTATCGGCGTCGGTGTCGGTGTCGGTGTCGGTGACATCGGTGTCGCTGTCGACGGGGTCCTCTTTGCCTCCGCATGCACACAGGGTCATCAGCAAGAACAGGTCACTCGAGCGGCGCATCACTTCTCCTCCGGCGGTCCAGACAGGTATCCGACATTCGCCATTGAGATAGCACAATGTCAACGGAGGACCCACGCGATACTGATCTTGCCTTGTCCGCTAGTTGGACTGTACTTGCTGGATGACAACGGACGGAGGATCGGGTTTGGATCGCTGGAAACGTCTGGGCTGCGCGGGACTGGGATGCCTGGGGCTGCTGCTGCTGCTCCCATCCATCGTTGTCGGCGCCCCCTTCTGTGTCGGGGCCATTCTGTCTTTGCCCGGGCTGCTCCAGCCGGAGTGCCTGGCTTCGACGCCGCTTCCGGGCTCGAGGCCGATCTCTGAAGATCCGGGCGCGGTCCAGGTTCTCGGAACGTTGTGCAACTCCAGTCCCGGCGGGCGACTCCAAGATGTGGTGTGGCACGACGCTGGCTGGCTGGTCGGCACCCGCGTCGCCGAGGCCTGGTGGTGGTCGGCGGACGGCAGTCAGGAGCGGCCGTTCGGCTTCCGGGATGCCGTTAGCGTGAGCACGTTGCCCGACGGGGCCTTCCTGGTTGGAACCGATGGTGGCAAGGTCGAGATCTGGCGGGACGGCGAGTTCGTGAGAGAGGTCGCGGACCACGGCATGCGTGTCTCCTGGGCCGGGGCGCGTCCGGGAGATCCTGCGGACATTGCCAGCGTCGGAGAAGGGGGATTCTCCAGTGGCAACCTGCGTTGGATCGGGCACGACGCCATCGAAGGAAGGTTGGACGGAACGGCATTTTGTGGAGCCTGGAGTCCCGACGGCCACCAACTGGCGATCTGCGAAGGCGGGACCGTCTCCGTGCACGACACAGCGGGCGTAGAGAGCCACGAGTTCGATTCCTCTTGGGTCTACCACGTGGCCTGGTCCCCCGACATTGATCGCATCGCAGTGGCCGCAAACGGCAAGGGAATCCTGCTCTTGGACGGCGAGTGGAACCAGCTGGGCAAGCACAGAACGCACAGCAGTCCCCGTGGCGGCTTGGCCTGGTCCCCCGACGGATCGGTCTTTGCGGTCGCCACCTATGGGAGTGTGTTGTGGATGGTCGATCGAGAAGGGCGGGAGGTCGCTCGCTTTGACGCAGGACAGGGCAACATCCAGGCGGTTGCCTGGTCCGACGACGGAACGCAATTGGCCACCGCGGGCTCTGGTGGATCCCTGAGAATCTGGGGCATCCCCTAGGGAATCACCCCTCCGTTACCAACCGACCTCAGCGGCCAGAACGCCAATCAGCTCTTCCGCCATTCCTTCGTGCATGGTCACATTCGGGTGCCAGTCACAGCCCAACCCTTGGGCGAGGGTGGACAGATCGACGCGTACGACGTCCGGGTCGCCCGCCGCCGCCCGCTCCGCGACGACGTCATCGAGATAACCCTCGATCATCGCACCATCTGGGCCACCAAATGGCGGGGCCACCGTGATCAGGATCACCGCCCCGGGATAGTTCTCGCGGATCTGCTCGAGAAAAGCGACGTACGAGCTGACAAACAGCGCCTCGGAGGGGTCGTTGTCGGTGCTGAAGTCGTTGGTTCCGAGGTTGATCAAGACCGCGTCCGGCTGCCAGTCGAAGCTCCACACGGTGCCGTCGTCGCTGGGAACGCTGCGCTCGTAGATCTCGGGCAGCGGCTCGACCGTGTCGTCCCCGTAGTTGTAGATGATGCCCTTTCCCGACCAGGCGACGGTGCTCAGCTCGGCACCCACTGCCCGGGCGGCGATGGCTCCGTAGGTCTGGTAGTGGTTCTCGGTGTCGGCGGAGAAGTTGCAGTATGCGTCGGCGCCCTCGTTTCCGTAACCACAGGAGATCGAGTCGCCGATGATCTCCAGGCGCCGCGAGACAGGCGGGGGCGCGAGCAGAGTGCCATCGAGATCGAAGCCGAAGAATGAGGTTGATCCGAAGAAACCCTCGGTTCTTCGATACAGCTCGATGGTGTGCTCGCCGTCCGGAAGACCACTGGCCAGCTCGTAGTCCTGTTCTCCGGGCGAGGTCACCAGGCGGGGCTGCACCTCGCCGTCGACCACCACGGTGAAGAACCCGGCGTTGTCGTCGAGTCGGACTCGCGCGCCCGTTCCCTCGAAGCGCACGACCGCCCCGGATCCCGGCCAGCCAAAGCGCACTGGATCGGTGCCGTCATGTCGCCCGATGAGCGCTACCGCCGGTTCCGCTGGGATCTCGGTGTCGGAGTCGGTTGTCGAGATGTCGTCTGTGTCGGAGTCGTCCGTGGAGTCTCCGGAGGTGTCCGTCTGACCGCCGGACGAACACCCCAGGCAGAGCGCCAAGAGCAGAGTTCCAGAAAAGTGGATGTTTAACCTGCTCTTTCGTCGTGACAATCTGTCGCTCCCGGCATGTCCTTGCCCTTGGCGCCGGTATTGTACGTGAAATCAGGGCCGGACCCAGATCTGTGCTGTGCCACAGGGTCCCACTCCAAACACATCTGGCTGGTCCTGGCAGATGGTGCTGGTTCCCTCTGCCTCGTTGTGGGTGTAGGCAGGGACCACCTTGTACTGTGTGCCCGGTCCGTTGGAGCAGCCGACGCCCCAGTGGCCCTGCTCGACGTCGGTGCACTGGAGGTCGCCCGAGTCGCCGGTGACGCTGTTTCCGTAGCGGTAGCTGCCCTCGAGCACGGTGTAGTTGGACCAATCCCACACCAGGTTGGTGCTCGGGGAGATGTACCAGCCGGCGCCGTGAGTATAGAGGTACTCCACCGTGCCCGTGATGGCGTAGCGATAGGCCTCGTCCATCTGGGTCCAGCCACCCCCGTCGATGGTCATGTCGCATGCGATCTCGAACTCGACACCCAGGTTTCCGTGAATCCAGTAGGTGCCGTCTGAACTCGCGGGGCGGATGTTCTGCAGTTCGTTGCAGTTGACCGCCGCGCAGTCCCAACTGTCGCCGAGGACCTGGTCGTCGTTGTCGGCCACGGAGTCACAGTCGTTGTCCAGGGTGTCACAGACCTCTATCTGTCCTGGGTTGATGTCGAAGGCGGTGTCATCGCAGTCGTAGTCGTCCATGACGTACCCGGTCGGCTCTGCGCACGCGACGACGTAGTCGAGGGGGGTTCCGTATCCATCTCCGTCGGCGTCGCGGAACCAGGTCTCCGGGTCGACGCCGTCATTGTCGATCTCGCCGTCACAGTCGTCGTCGACACCGTCGCAGAACTCCAGCGCCGCGGGGTTGATGTCGTCCTCGGTGTCGTCACAGTCCAGGGAGTTCCCGACGTAGCCAACGGGCGGATCGCAGGCGAGCGTTGCGGTGTTTGGCGTTCCGTAGCCATCCCCGTCGGCATCGGCGAACCAGAGCGTCTGATCCACCGGGTTTTCGTCGATGAGACCGTCGCAGTCTTCGTCGACGCCGTCGCAATGCTCGACCGCCACCGGGTTGATCGTCGGGTCGGTGTCGTTGCAGTCCCCGCTGTTGCCCACGTACCCAGTGGGCTGTTCACACGCCGCCGTGACGACCGCGGGGTCCCCAAATCCGTCGCCATCGGTATCGGCGTACCAGGTCGGGCCGTCCTCGTCGATGAGGCCATCGCAGTCGTTGTCGATCTCGTCGCAGCTCTCGATCTGGCCGGGGTTCGCGAAGATCTCGAGGTCGTCGCAGTCCCCGTTGTCCAAGACCCAGCCACTCGGCTGTTCGCAGGCCAGCTCCTGTTCGTTGGGGTCGCCGTAGCCGTCCAGGTCACTGTCCTCGTACCACCACTGGGCGTCGATGGCGGTATCCCCGTCGATCTCGCCGTCGCAGTCGTTGTCGACCTCGTCGCAGACCTCGATCGCGTCGGGGTTGACAGCCGGGAGCGTGTCGTCGCAGTCTCCGCTGTTGTCTACGCTGCCAGCGGGCTGTTCGCAGGAGTGGGATTGCGAGCCCACCCATCCATAGCCGTCTCCGTCATTGTCGCCGTACCAAGCGGGTGCATCGGTAGCGCTGTCCTCGTCGGTCTGACCGTTGCAGTTGTCGTCGACACCGTTGCAGAGCTCGGCGCGACCGGGCTGGATCTGGGCCGAGCCGTCGTCGCAGTCCCCGGCGAGCTCGACGAATCCCGATGGCGTCTCACAGGCAAAGAGCTCGTTGTCGGCGTCACCGAAGCCATCCCCGTCGTTGTCGCCGTACCAGGGCAACGCGTCCGCGGCCTCCTCATCGATCTCGTCATCGCAGTCGTTGTCGATCCCGTCGCACAGCTCGGTGGCGGTCGGGTGGATCTCCGGATCGGAGTCATCGCAGTCGTGGATCGTCGTGTAGCCATCGCCATCGTTGTCCACGGCTTCCTCTTTGTCTCCGCATCCGGTGAGTAGGCAAAAGACCAGTGACATCCTGAACTTGTTCATGCTTACCTCCTTCACTAGACAAGATAGCGAAGCAGCCGCGGGCGTACTACTCGCTTTGAGTTTGCCGATGGCATGGCGCAAAAGTTCAGGATCTAACGCGGATAATGAGGGATCGGTCCCGACCGCATCGAGTCTGGGAGGGGCTCGTACTCGGATTCCTCACCTTCTGCTGGCCCAGACCCGGCTCCAGTGCGCCTCGTGCAATAGCTCCGCGCGCCCCAGTGTATGGCCTTCCAGGAGTTGGGATGATCTACTTCCGCGATGGTGGCGTGTTGATGTGGCTCCTGCTGGCGACGGCTCCCATCGCGTGGGGCTGGGCCGGTTGGTACGGCTCCCGGGGCGCCTGGCGCGACTGGCTCGATGTCGCGCTGGCGTGGATAGCGCTGCAGCTCGGAGTCGGCGCGATGGGCATGTTGATGGGCCTGATCATGGCCTTTTCGGCGGTCGCCAACGCCGCGCCTGCAGCCAAGAACGCGCTTCTCGAAGCCGGCTACAAAGCGGCCTCGTACCCGGCGATCTTCTCCCTCATCGTCGCCGGGGTGTTCGTCCTCGTTCTCGTCATCACGCAGCTGCTCTTCCGACCCCAGGCGGCTCCCAGGGCCAAGCCCACGCGCGGAGTCCTGATGCTGGGTGGAGTTGTCATGGCCTTTGGAATCCTGCTCTCCCTCGGCTCGGTCCTGGGTGTGCACGCAACGGTGCTGGCGGCCATTCAGAACACCACCCCCAGCGCCCTCAGCAGCGTCGCCGTCAACCTCTATCGCGGTGCCGGCGTCACACTGGCCGCGACGCCAGCCGCGGCGTTGTACTTGGTGATTCGGCCTGGGCTGCTCTTCGGGCTCGGCCGAATATTCCCCATCGAAGACAACCCCAGTCCACACGGATAGGGTGCCAAAGAGGTGACACCGTGTCGGAGCCTTCGGGATGCCAGAGCTTCGTGATCGCGATCGTTGTCCTGGTGCTTTCATCCATTGTCGGCGGGTTGTTGGCGCTCCCCGTCGGCATCGCTAGCGATGGCGGTGCCGGCGTTGTTGGTTGGTTCTTTGCGTCTCTCAGCGGGGCGATGATCCTGCCTGGTGCGCTCCTGATGGGGACCCTGGGCTGGGCGATGATCTCGCTACCGTGGGTGATCCTGCGTTTCTTCGCCCCGAAGCTGCCTGAGTTCGCCTCTCCTCGCGCGATTGTTGGCTATCTGATGGTCGCCCCTCCGGTGGCTGCTGCGGCTGCATATGCGCTCTGTGCCGGCTTCCTGGTGAGCAATGGCCTCACCGTCATCCTCGTGGTGCTCTTCGGCGCTGTCGCCGTGCCGACGTCCGTGGTGACTGCGCTGTTTGCCCGCCACGGCATGCTGGCCTTCCTCGCCGCCCTGGCCGAAGGAGCGAGCTGACGTATCTGGTCCGCTCTACAGTTGGCGGTCAAGTCCCTCGTCTGGCACCCATGACCTGTAAACTGACAAACATATGTTGGTGAAAACGACATAATTCGCAGTCATCCGCGACGGCCCTCCAGAATCTGGAGGATATGTACGACAGCTCACAGGCCATGGGTTTGCCTCCGGCCTTGACCTCAGGAGATGTCGAATACTATCCGTTGTTCGCCGACATCCCAGCCCGACACCCGCCCGAGCACAGCGACCGGTACACCCGGCTTGACCGCATCGAGATCCTCGTTCCAGCCCGGTCCGTAGCGCAGGATGAGGTGCACGTCGCCGCAGCTCGCGAGGGCGGTGCGTCCCCCGGCCAGTGCTGGCGGAATGGCGGGGTCTGTCGTCGGTCTGACCCGTGCGACCAGGGCATCGAACATCAGATCCTCGCCTGCGAGCTCCGCTGCCAGGGCCTTGCGCCGCTCTATCCCGAGGCCTCCGGCGGACAGCTCCTGCAGCCGCGGGTCGATGGACATGGACATGGCCACCCCAGTGGGCCCTACGTCGGTGCCGGCGCCGAACTCTCGGGAGATCTCGCAGGCCTCGTCGAGCAGGCCCTTCACCGCATTGCCGGCGAGAAACCCCCTGCGAACCAGTTGTACGGCACCTTCTTGGACCGAGGAGTCGCCGCCGATCCGAGCGAGTCGGAGAGCAGCCGACCGTGGACCGGGCTGTCGGAGCCAGGCGGCGACCTGGTCCGGGGTTCCGCCGCGGATGATGAGCGCGTCATCGACCTCGGCGTCCCCGACTTGGATGTCCTCGCCACCATAAGAGCTTGCCAAACTTGGCCAGGAGCCCTTCTGAGGACAGGGACAATCCGAGAGGCAGCCCCCCGACATTGACCCTGACTCTCGTGTAGATCGTCTTGCTCTTGCCCGACCCGCGGACCTCGACATGCACCAGCACGTTCAGGCCCTGGTAGTCACCAAACAGCCTCGGATGGCCAAAGACGCCGCCGGGCGCGAAGTCGAGGCCCAAGGTCTCGGCGAGCTGGCCCCACTGGGAGTCGCGCTGCAGCTTCTTCCAGACGCTGAAGAACAGGAAGGCCACGACGATCACGACAAATACGAGTGGGAAGGCGTCGTCCACGGGGTCATCTCCGTGGGCAAGCTAGCAGATCAAGAAGCGATGATCGCCCGCAGTGGCTCCAAGTAGGCGTGGTAGGGCGCCGCTCGTCCGACCGACCTGGTGTGGATCCGGGTGGCCTGGCCCTCGTCGGCGCTCGTTGGTGCAGGGCCGGCCCGGTCCTCGGGTGCGACGCACGCTGGGTTCCATGGCAGCTCGAGGAAGGCCAAGATCTGCCGCATCACGGTCACCGGATCGGCGACGAGTTCTTCGTAGGGTACGTCCAGAATCTGGCCGGGAAGCACCGTTTTCCAGTGATCCATCAGCGCGACCGAGCCGCGATACCAGTGACCGATCCCCTCCAGGGTGGTCGCCCAGGGCACGCCAGCGCCAAACGGTCGTCGATAGCAGGACCATCCGACATCGATGGGGTCGCGGGTGCAGTGCAGGACTCTCGCCTGGGGCAGGGCAAGCCCGACGAGACCGAGGTGCAGGGCGTTGTTGGGCATCTTGTCGATCACTCGAGCTTCTCCACCGATGCGTCGCAGCTCCTCCAGGTACGCAGTCTGAACGGCGCCGCGGATGGAGTCGTCGATGGCGTAGATGTGGTCGAGGTAGGTGCCCTCCACATCGAGGGCCTCGGGAATCGATACCGCGAGGTCGCGCAGTGCCTCGAGTTCGCCGCCGGAGACCACGTCGGGGTGCATGGAGAGCATCGTCTCCAGGAGCGTGGTCCCAGTCCTGGGCATGCCCGCGATGAGGATCGGCTTGCCGGGTGGCTGGGCCTGGATTCCGTCGAACTGCTCTGGGCCGAAGCGCGAGATGATTGCGGCCGCCGTTCTTCGATGAGCCGGCCCGTCGAACTGTAGATGTCGGCAACCGTTGGCGGCCACAAAGGCGCCGAACGCCTCGGTATACCTTCCCGCAGCGTCCAGCGAATCCCCCTTGGCGTGCAGGAGCAATGCGCGCCCGGCGTCGTCATTTGCGGTCGAGATCGCCTTGTCCAGGTGCACGAGGGCGTCGGTCGGTCGTCCCAGCTTGGTGCAGAGCCGTGCGTGAGCGAGCGTTGCCGTGATGTCCAGGGCGCCCCCGGCTGCGATGTGCCGCTCTAGCAGGGCGGCGGCGGCGACATGTTCCCCGCGCCGGTCGAGCAGCAGTGCCGCTCCGCCCACGGCACCCGGATGATCGGGGGCGAGTCGTAGGGCGGCAGCAAACGACTTGCCCGCGGCCTCCAGCTGCCCATCGTGCAGCAGCGTGAGACCGAGGTGGATCCTGGGTTGTGGGTCGGTCGGTGCGAGTCTGGCAGCCTCCCGGTAGCAGCGCTCCGGCTCGGCACGGACTCCGGCGCGTGCGAGTGCTTGACCCAACAAAAGATGGGCCTGCGCGTCGGTGCTCCGGAGGGCTACCGCCTGTCGCAGCGCATCCACGGCGTCGGGGGCTCGGTCGAGTGCCATCAAAGCGGCGCCGGCCAGGAACCAAGACCGCTCGCAGCTCGGGTTGCCCTCGAGCCTTCGGTGGAGGATCAGCAGCGCGTCGGCCGGTCGTCCGCGGTTCAGTGCCCTTTGCGCCTTGCCAATCGTCCTGCTTGATCCCATGTGCGTGCATCGGACGGGAGGCGAACCAGTTGAGGGGCTTCCGGATCAGACGCTGGAAAAATCGAAGAATATGTTTGACGGTTGCCGGAGCACCTCATAACCTTTGTCCATGCAAATGAGATACCCATCACTACGAAAAACGTCGGGGTCCGAGAATAGGACTCCGTGCGAGGGTGGCGTACGGCTGTAGCGAAAACAACGCTTTAAGCTGAAGACGCCCCCTCCGGCCCACGCCAGAGGGGGCGTTCTTCGTTTGGGTTCAACGTATCGCGATTTGCGATGCGAACAGGAGAACTGTATCGTTTACATACTGAATCACTCCCACTTGATTGTGCGGAGTGATCTTTCATACTTTTTGGGGGTGCTGCACATGGATGTGCGCCAAGACTTCGTATCTTGTTCCCAACTCACCGGCTTATGCTCTCGGACCGTTCACCCGGACCAATCTCCAATAAGCTCACAAGCAACTCGTGGTTCGACTCCACGCGCCCCCTCCATTTCCAATTGGCCCCGTAGCTCAGTGGTAGAGCACAAGACAGTTAATCTTGAGAAATCAAAACAGCTCCTGAACTCGGGCTGATGCCAGCCCAACCCCCTCCGAGCCCTACGGTCCAATCGAGCCACGGATCGTCACTGCGTGACAATCCGCTGACTCGATCGGCTTTCGCCGACTCGTCGAATGCCTTCTTCGCACTCCGTGCTCGACGGCGTTCTCGGAGCTCACAAGCATCTAGGTCGAAGGTTCGACTCCTTCCGGGGCCTCTACCAAAAAAGAACCAAAGAACCAATCTCTGCCTTCTGGCACAATCTCGTCCCGGAGGCGTAGACGTGACTGACCAACTCGATCCCCAACGTGTTGAATCCCTTGGCCCGGCCGAGCGGATCATCGAAACACTGCTCACGTTCAGCGACCACATGGTGCACAACCGCCCCGGTGTGGTTGTCCAAGATCGGAGCCAGCCCCACGGTGTGCGCTGGTCGCCGGCCACGTGGCGCACTGTCGAGGGCGAGAAGGTGTACTTCCGCTTGGACCGCAAGGGCAAGACTACCCTCGAAACCCGTCTGTCGGGCGACGTGGACTACCGCAAGCCAGGGCTCTTCCCCGAGGTCGCGGCGTGGCTCTACGGTCGGATCGCCGAGGTCTGGAAGCTGGACAACGAGTTCGCGGCTCACTGGGCATCCTGGGCGTTCACACAGGATCACCGGGATCTGAAGGTCGCGCTCGCCGCGTTCATGCTCGTCCAGGGTCGCTCCGGAGAGCCGGTGCGCGAGCAGGGCGAGATCCTGTTCCACGACGACGACCACCGGACCATCGGCGAGGCGATGTGCCTGATCCGGCGCCGGGATGGCAAGGACATCAACCCCAAGCTGCTGCTCCGAGTCGGAGACCTGCTGGCCATGCCGCAGATCGCCGCCATCAACCGGGAGCTCGGCTTTGGACGCTCCGCCCGAAACCCGGCGATGGGCCGGTACATCAAGGTGGTCGACAAGTGGCTCCGTCACCGGGAGCAGAACACGAAGATGCTCGAGGGCCTGGTGAAGGCCGGCTACCGGAAGACGGTGATGAACCTTGCGAGAAAGGCTGGTTACAAGCCGGACTCCCCAGCCTTCTTCGAGACGCTGCGCTGGAAGCAGAAGCAGGCAGCTGACGGCCGTCGTTCTATGGCGATCGGTGTCGAGGTCAGCAAGGCAAAGACCTGGGAGGGGCTCACCGAGGCGGAGATCTGCATGCAGATCATCGCGACCGAGCCGAACTACAAGAAGATCGTCGGCATGATCCCGAAGGAGATCGGGCTCACCCGCGCCATCGTCGCCGCGTCCATCGAGGCCGGATCGCTGTCGGACAACGATCTGATCATCCTCACGCCGACGCTGGAGGACCTCGGACTGCTCGCAATCGAGGAGATCGGGGACCGCTGGATGCGTGCGTGCGAGGCCGCCGAGAACCAGCGGGCCGCGAACATCGCCGAGCGCGTGAAGGGCAAGGAGACAGCAGCCAAGCTCCAAGATGCCGCAGACCGCGCAATCCAGAAGGCGGTTGCCGAGTCGGTTCGCGGGCTTCGGGTCTACGTCGCGGTGGACATCTCCGCGTCCATGAACGTCGCGATCGACAAGGCGAAGAGCTATCTCGCTCGGTTCCTCCAAGGTTTTCCGCTGGACAAGCTCACGGTCTGCGTGTTCAACACCCGCGCCCGTCAGGTGGACATCAAGCACCCGTCAGCGGCGGGCGTGACCCACGCATTCAAGAGCTTCTCCGCTGGAGGAGGCACCTACCACGAGTCGGCTGTCCGCGATGTCTTCGGCTACCATCCGCCCGCAGAGGACGAGGACAGCATCATCTTCTGGGTGGGTGACCAGCAGCAGTCTGGGACCTTCGAGCAAATCGTGCGGGTCTCTGGCTTGCGGCCGGTCGCCTTCGGATTCCTCTACGTGCCCGGCAACATGGGCAGCCGCCAGCGTGCGGTCGAGGGAACCGCCGAGGCGCTTGGAATCCCGTGTTTCCGCCTGTCGGAGGACATGTTCGCCGACGTGTATGCGGTGCCGCGGACCCTGCGAAACCTCATCGCATCGACTCCGGTGGGACGTCGGGAGACCGCGCCCCGAGAGTCCCTGATCAAGGTGATCCTGAAGACGAAGCTCCTCACCAAGCCGGTGTGGGCGTGAGCTGGAAGGATCTGCTCGCTACAACCGAGGAGCACACGCTCCCTTGGACAGGTGGGCGCGCGATCCACGGTGCGGAGCGGTCCTGGACCGTGGATGGCAAGCTTCCTCCGGAGGTCGGCTGGCATCGTTTCCAGTCCGGCGGATCCCGGAAGGCGACCTGGGTCGGTGAGGGTTTTCTCGATCCCGCCTGGGCCGAGGGGCGTGAAGTCATGCGCGGTTATCTCGTTGGAGACCGGATCATCCCCGATCACATCGCCGTTCATCCCGATGTTCGGCGGGTGATGCAGCAGACCGAGCAGATCTGGCTGGTGGAGAGCGGACTCGACCGGTTCGCGAGGGTGCAGGCCGTAAAAGGGCCATCCAGCTGGGTGTACATGCAGCAGGAGTTCCCCTTGGGACCCGAGCTCGATGTGCAGACCGCCTACGAGGATCGCGCCGACTCAGTGGACGACCTCCCCAACGTTCCTCCGGCGTTGGACCTTGCCTTTCGTTGGCTCACCTGGCGTCGGCTCCTCTCCGAAGAGCGCCAGGCCGAGGTGGATCTGTGGCGGGAGATCGCCGCCGAAGAGGCCGAAGAGGCCCGCAATGCCGAGGCTGCGCGCCAGTGGATCGAGGCACAGCAGCAGCTGGCTCGGGACCCGAGTTCTGGCTTCGACCGGCGCGCCAGGACCGCCCTGGCCCTCTCCGGGTCTCAGCTTCTTGACTCCCGAGATGGTCGCACCCCGAGTGAGAAGGTCGTGCTGTTCCGGTTCCAGAGTCGACGCTTCGAATGTGTCGTCGATGCGGCATCCCTGCGGATCATCGACAGCGGCATCTGCCTCGACGGGTACGACAACAACTTCACCTTGGAGAGCCTGCCCGGCGTCATTGGCGAGGCCATGGGCACCCAGCAGCTGCACGTGTACCGCCACGCCGACGAGAATTACCATGATTGAATGCGCCGTATTGGTGAGCCAGCATGGAGAACCTCTCGCCTGGCACCTCCCGCCGGGTCGCACCTCGGTGTCGATCCCGGACAGCCGCAGTCTGTGGTCGGCGATGTGGCAGCATCGAGAGATCCTCGGCGGGATCGCCCACAGCCATCCCGGATCGGGAATCCCTTCGCCAAGTCGGGAGGACCTGACTACGTTTGCTGCGTGCGAGGCAGGCCTGGGCGCGCGCCTCGATTGGTGGATCATCACACTTGATGAGGTCCGCCGTTTTCGCTGGACGGGCCCGGGCAAACATCGCTACACCATCGTCGATCCTCTGGGGCCTACCCCATGGATCGATGAGCTTCGAGACCTGTCCTACAAGGGAGGCACACCATGACCCACCGCTACGACTTCGGCCTCCGTGCATACGAGGCCCGCATGAACATCACCTGGGCCGGCCAGAACGGCGATCTCACCGATCCCGTGCCCTTCGACGCCAGCGATCGCGAGCTCATGGCCATCGCGGCCGAGGCTGTGAACGGTGGCTCGATCACCGGTATCGCGTCGGACCGCCACGTCGACCTCGAGGGATTTGTGGTGGACCGCTTTGGTGCGACCGAGAGCACTCCGTACAACCGGATCTTTGTGCGTCCAAAGACCCCGTTCGGCCGATGAAGATCGCCGTCGTCGGGGTCGGTGCGCTCGGCTCTCACCTTGTTCTGCTCGGCAGGAACTGGGACGTCAACTTCACTGTGATCGACTTTGATCGCGTGGAACAGAAGAACGTGATGTCCCAGTTCCACAGCAAGATGGGGGTCGGGCGCAACAAGGCGCAGGCCATCCAGCAGGCGATGCAGGGGCTCTTCGGGATCCGTCTCGAGGCGGTCCCACATCGCTTGACTGCCGACAACATCGAGGCCCTGCTCAAGAGCGCGGATCTGGTGGTGGACTGCGTCGACAACGCGCCGACTCGCCAGCTCATCCAGGACTTCGTGCGCGCCCAGAACATCCCGTGCCTGCACGGGGCCGTGGCCGCGGACGGGAACTACGCGCGGGTGATGTGGGATCCGATCTTTGGCATCGACGAGGGTGGCGAGGGCCAGGCGACCTGCGAGGACGGCGAGCAGCTGCCCTTCATCGCCGGCGTGTCTGCGCGGATGGCGGCGGCTATCCAACACTTTCTCGCCGATGGATCCCAGCGGAGCGAGCACCTGCATCCCGGTGGGGTCATTGCGCTCTGATGTTCGAGACCCACCACGGTGATCTGCTCCGGGCCTTCATCCGGGGCCGACTTCCAGATCTAGCCGATGCCAACGACGCAGATCTGATCGCAGGAGCTCGCGAGGCTGGACTGTCGATGCACAAGTTCAAGCGAAAGAATGGGCCTCCACGGGTGCAGCGGGTCTTGGGACTACTGCGCTCACTGGCGCCGGAGAGCCTGCTGGACATCGGGTGCGGGCGGGGTGCATTCCTGTGGCCTCTGCTGGCGGAGTTCCCAGAGCTTCAGATCACCGCCATCGACTCCAGCGAGATCCGAGTTCGCGACGTGAATGCGGTTCGCGATGGTGGCATCGGCCGGCTCACGGGCCGGTTGGACGACGTGACCGACCTTGGTCTCGAGAGCGACAGCTTCGACGTGGTCACGATCCTGGAGGTCCTCGAGCATCTGGAGACTCCACATCTCGCTGCAGCCGAGACTCTCCGGGTGTCTCGCCGCTTTGTCGTCGCGTCGGTGCCGTCGAAGCCGGACGACAACCCAGGGCATATCCGGCTCTTCGACAAGGAAACACTCACCGCGCTCTTCTTGGACTGCGGCGCCAGCCGGGTGAGCACCGACTACGTTCGCAACCACATGATCGCCGTAGTGCGGGTGTAAAGGTGCATTACGCCCTGGCGTCGCCATGAAACCCACCATGAAAAAGTACCCGCGAACGCCACATCTGCAGGGCTCACGACTCCAGCCGGGCGACGAGGACCTGCGCGCGGTGCCGTTCGCCGACATCGCCGGCAAGCCGCTGGTGGTGGAGGAGAAGATCGACGGGGCCAACTCCGCACTCTCCTTTGATGACGACGGAACGCTGTTTCTTCAGAGTCGCGGCCACTATCTGACGGGTGGCCCTCGCGAGCGCCAGTTCGATCTCTTCAAGACCTGGGCGACTGCGCACTCCAGTGCCCTGCGGGAGCGCCTGGGTTCCCGATACGTGGTGTACGGCGAGTGGGCCTTTGCCAAGCACACCGTGTTCTACGACTTGCTTCCTCACTATTTCCTGGAGTTCGACATCCTCGATCGCGACGACGGCGGCTTCCTGGCAACCGAAGCTCGTCGCGAGCTGCTCGAGGGGCTGGCGGTTGTCTCGGTTCCGGTCCTGCATATCGGGCCACTCGCCCGCCTGGAGGACCTGACATCGCTGGTGGGTCCGAGTGTCTACAAGAGCGAGGAGTGGCGTGACAACCTACGTAACCAGGCCTCGAAGCGGGGGCTGGATGTGGAGCGAGCGGTCCGCGAGACCGACAACTCCGACGCTTCCGAGGGCCTGTATGTGAAGGTCGAGGAGCTCGGCCGGGTGACGGCGCGCTACAAGTGGGTCAGACACGGCTTCCTCCAGGCGGTGCAGGCCTCGGACAGTCACTGGTTCTCCCGCCCGATCCTGCCCAACCTGCTCGCACCCGATGTGGACTTCTTCGCATGACTCCGCTGCCCTTCGTACCGCAGCCTCCCGACTACGTCGTGCCTTGGACCGAGCTCGACGCGGCCTATCAGTGGGTTCGCGATCTGCGCGGCTGCGCCCAGAATCCGAAGTTCCACGCCGAGGGAGACGTGTGGACGCACACCCGCATGGTCCTCGAGTCCCTATGTGGACTACCGGCTTGGCGAGCCCTGCCCGAGGACGACCGCGCCGTGGTGTTCTGGGGAGCCCTGCTGCACGACGTCGGCAAGCCGGCAGTCTCTCGGACCGAAGAGGGGGTCGTCACCTCCCGAGGTCACTCCCGTCGCGGTGACATGCTGGCGCGGTCCGTGCTCTGGCGGCTCGGTGTCGATCCACTCGTGCGGGAGCGGGTTTGCGCGCTGGTTCATCTGCACCAGGCACCCTTCTTTTTGATCGATCGCGACGATGCCGAGCGTGCGGCACTGCGGATCAGCTGGCGGACCCGCTGCGACCTGCTCGCCCTGCTAGCCGAGGCCGACGCTCGCGGGCGCATCTGTGGCGATCTGGAGCGGATCCTCGACAATGTGGAGCTCTTCTGGGCCTTCTGCGATGAGCGCGGCTGCCTGTCCACTCCCTATGTCTTTGCCAGTGACCACCAGCGTTTCCTGTACCTGCGGGGCAAGCGCGACTGGCCCGGCGCCCCGGCCCATGTGGACTTCCGATGCACCGTCACCCTGATGAGCGGGCTGCCAGGCTCCGGAAAGGACCGGTGGATCGCCAGGAACCGAGCCGGGCTGCCGATGGTCTCTCTGGACGGGATCCGCCGTGAGCTGGGGGTCTCGCCGACTTCGAACCAGGGCACCGTCGTTCAGATCGCTCGGAAGCGGTCGCGGGAGTTTCTGCGGGCTGGCCAGGACTTCGTCTTCAACGCCACCAACCTGCGGGCAGAGCGCCGGGGACCGCTCATCGATCTGTTCGCCGACTACGACGCGCGGGTGGAGATCGTGGCGGTGGAGGTGCCTTTCGAGGTCCACGAGAGACAGAACGCCGAGCGGGAGGACTCGGTTCCTCGCCGGGTCATCGAGCGGATGGTGGAGGGTTGGCAAGCTCCGACCGCGGACGAAGGGCACAGCCTGGTGGTGGTGTAGACCTGGAGGCAATAACGGTGTGGCCCTGCCGTACTGGAGACATGTCCGAGCCTTCCCAGACACCTTGCTTGCGGTTCTGGCGCTACCCCGATGGCGTGATCCAGCTCAACGAGGGCATCGCCATGGCCGTGGGGGCGGCTTCTGGCCTGCTTCTCCTTCTCGGCATGGGGCCTCCGTGGTGGGTGTCGGTCGGCCTCGTCGTCATCGCAGTTCTGGCGATGCTCCGGGTGGCGTGGCGCAGCAGAACAACGGTGCAGAAGCAAGATGGCTCGGTCACAGTCCGCGTGGGATGGTTCGGAGGCGGGTCTCCGATCTTGGAGGTCGGCCTGGACACGCTCGAGCAGGCTTATGCGCAGAAACTGGTCGCGAGGGAATGGCGCCGCTACGGGCGCCCTTCTCGCGGACCCCCACAGATCTCCTGGCGAGTGGAGACCGTTGATACATTCGGTTACACCGAGCTATTCCTCGATTCGATCCGAAGGAAGGAAGTTGCCGACGGCATCGTCCAGCTCCTTCGGTCCGAGATGCCGTCGTGACCCGAGAAGTTACTTCCTACCTGTGGGATCGCTCGATATCGACGGCCTGGTCCAGCACGATGAGGTGGGCTCTCTGTCCTTGGGGAGGAAGGGGAATAGCCTGGGCCAGAACGCAGTCGGCGTAGGATTGTTCGGCCTCGAGTGTGGCCCCGAGGGGACGCCAGGCGCCGTCCGCTTGCTCGATCTGCAGGTCCAGAGCCGTGCCCGGGCCATTGTTGAGGTGGCACATCACCGCCGCTCGGCGCAGTCCATCCTGCCAGGTCTGCGCCGCGTCGAGCTCCGCAAGGACGGCTCCGGCGAGCTGTGCTTGGACCTCGAGGGCGGTTGCTTCCCAGCCTTCCCAGACGCCATCGGGCAGGGGAAGGGTGTTCTCGACGTGTGACCACCAGTAGCCCGTCCACTCCTGGTCCCCGTCTCGAAGGGCGTCGCGCAGCATGTAGTCGCTGATCTTCAGTCTGGTGACAAAACCGCCCCACTTGCTGCCGATGACGGCTGCGGCGACCTCGTGATGGTGCGCCTGAATCGCAGGCGGGATGGGCTGGGAATCGATGGCGACGCTGACGGCAAATGACCCGAGACTGGCCTCTTCGGCGAGTTCGAAGGCGCCATCCCAGATGAGCTGGGCGCGCTCGGGTTGTGGTGTCGCGGCGACTTTCGCCTCCAGGAGACTCCAGCGCGCCCATCTTCCCTCGTAGGATCCGGGCGAGGAGCCGGCGATGATGGCCTCTGCGAGCATTCGCTGCTCTTCGTAGAGTTCGTCGATGTCCGCTGGAGCCACCCTACGGCGCTCGCTGTCCTCTCTCCAGTTGCCCTCCATGCGGAGGAAGTCGTACGCCAGTGTCGGCGAGACAGAAGTCAGGAACTCCGCCGAATCTGCGGGACGGATCCCGAGTAGATCAAACCCCGTGTGCAGGTTGTCGGAGAAGGACCAATCGGAAGGAGGCCGATCGGCGCCCGGCCGGGCCAATCCCAGGCGGATCCGCTCATCCCCGTTGGAGCGCAGCCCCAGGACCTCGGAGAAGGGGCGGCCGACGTCGCCCTTGGCCGAAGGCAGAGTGGCGACGACTCGGACGATCTCGGAGGTCGCTTCGGTCGGTGGAGCTCGGCGCGACACGACCAGCGGCTGAGGCACCCCCTTGGGTACTACCCGAGCGGGGACCTCCGGCTGCTGGGGACCGGTGGACGACACAACCGCGAACAAGACGACGGTGCCGAGCAGGGCCAGAGCGGACGTGCCGACGACAACAGCGATGACGAACTTCCTCATGTTCCTGCCTACGCGACACCCCGGACGAATGTTGCCACTTTGACATGTGTTTTGCTTCCGCGTGAGGACACCCTTCCCGCCTCAGCAGTCGTAGTAGATCGCGAAGCAGGACGCCGGAAGCAGGAGTTCTTCCTCTCCTTCGACGGCGTCGTCACAGGTCCAGTCCCTCTCCAGGCACTTGGTCGCGGCCTCTTCGTCGTAGCTGCAGGGGCCGCCGCTGCTGTCCTCGAACTCGCAGGGTTGTCCGGTGCACGCCTTCCACTCATCGCAGAAGCGCGCGCTGAAGTCATCCGCGAAGGGCGTGGGCGTGCAGCCGACAAGCAGAAGAGGCAGGAAGAACGAGCGCATGGCGAATCATACGACACCGTCGATCAAACAAATCGGGAATGGCCCGATGAGGATGGGGTGCAACCAGGAGGTCGGCCGTGAGCGGCACCGAAGCGGAAGTCCCTGACGTGTTGGATGGCCGGAGATACCGGGAGGTCGGCAGTGGACCGGCCACCGATACCGGAGCGTTCGAGGCGTCGCAGTGTGGGTCCGCGGGCGCAGAGCCGCAGAGGGACTGGGACGACGACATCACCCTCACCGAGCCTTGCCCGCAGCTGACGCTCGAGCGATCTGCACTTCGTCGCTCGGGGAAGGGAAGCTCGGCGGATCGAGGCGTTGGCTACACCGCAGTGCTCTATGTGGCAGGGGTGGCGCTGTTCGTGGCCACCGTGTGTCTCGCCGCAGTTGGGGCGGCGAAACTGCAGGTCGAGCCTGACGACTCGGTGCAGGATGTGGAAGAAGTGCGGGTGGTAGAGGGTGTCGAGGTTCGAAAGAAGGTCGGAGGCGTCCCGGGCCCATAGCGTGCAACAATGGCGAAGGGGTGCCATTGTCGCTGAACGCTGCCCGAGAAGCCCTGCGTCGCGCCGACTGTGTGCTCGTGTGTGCAGGAGCCGGAATGGGCGTGGACTCCGGGCTGCCCGACTTCCGCGGTAGCTCCGGATTCTGGCGGGAGTACCCTCCGTATCGAAGGCTGGGCTTCTCCTTCGAGCAGATGGCCAACCCGGCCCGCTTTCAGGACGATCCCCGCTTGGGTTGGGGGTTCTACGGCCACCGACTCCAGCTGTACCGCGACACCGTTCCCCACGACGGATTCCGGCTGCTGCGCGAGGCTATCGGCAAGCGTCCCTGCTTCGTCTTCACGTCGAATGTGGACGGACAGTTTCAGGCGGCGGGATACGCGGCGGATCGCGTGTACGAGGTGCACGGCTCCATTCATCATCTGCAGTGCTCGGAGCCCTGTAGCCGCCGGATCTGGTCCGCCTCGGGGCTGAAGATCAAAATCGACCCGAAGACGATGCGAGCGGTGTCGACGCTGCCGCGGTGTCCTCGCTGCGATGCCGTTGCGCGGCCGAACATCCTCATGTTCGGGGACTGGTCGTTCCTCGGAGATCGGTGCTCGGAGCAGGACGACGCCTATCGAGACTGGATCGCCGAGCACGACGGTTTGCTGGTGGTCGTGGAGATGGGAGCCGGTAGCGCGGTGCCGACGGTGCGCATGGAGTCGGATCGCAGGCTGCGAGGTGGTGCGGAGTTGATCCGCATCAATCCTCGGGAATCCCATGGACCTGCGGGGACCATCGGCCTGGCAATGGGCGCGCTGGAGGCGCTCGAGGGCATTGTGGGCTGAAGACCGTCGCGGGTAGAATGCCGACCATGCTCATATTCATCATCAGTACCGCCCTCGCGACTCCACCGACTTGGACCCCCGCTGCCCCGCCAGCCGGCTTCGACTTCGCCAAGTCCACGCGGGCGAGCATGCCCGGACCCACCGAGTATCGCGACGCACCGGCGCTCCCACGGATCGAGCAGGTTCAGTCCGACAGTCCGTGGTCCGACGCTGGGGGCCTGTCGCTCACCATCGCCCCGGACGGCATCCGCGCCGCCGCCTGTCTCGCCAGCGACTCCACGGAAGCCGAGCACCGCTGCGTGTGGACGCTCTGGAACATCGAAGAACCGCAGGACGCCATCGAGCTGGCGGCAGTGCCCTGGAAGGTGCGTCCCCAGTTGGTTTTCGTCGGGGATGATATCGCCATCGCCGTGGAGGGAGGGGTGCAGATCGGCGAGCGATTTGTGGCCGTTCCCCAAGGCGTTCGCACCCTCGCGGAGTGGTCGGGCCGCGTAGCCGTAGGAACCGCCACCGGACAGCTGCTCGCAATCGACGACGAGGGCATCGCCAGCAAGCGCGCAGTCATCGCCGGACCGATCCACTCCATGGCCGTCGACGGCGATCGCGTCGTGATCGGCGGAGGCCAGCTGGTGCGCGTCGTGGATGGTGATTCCATCGAGTCCTATGTGGCTCCATCGCTGGTCTGGGGCGTGGCCATCGACGCCCAGCAGGTCGCAGCCGTGCACTCCGATGGCATCATCGTCTGGGCTGGAGAGCACGAAGAGCCCAAGAAAATCGCAGGTCGCTACGGCGGATTGGTGAGCATGGCTGACGGTGTGATCCACACCCGCACGAGTGCGGGCGACCGCCTCGCGATCTCGGTGGCCGACGGGGAGCCCCAGAGCGAGCCAACGCAGGAAAGGATGCTTCCCGCTGGGCTTCCGGAGCGGTATGTCAGCGACTGGGCCTGGAGCCCGGACAAACAACGTCTCGCCATGGTCATGCGGGACGGACGCCTGATCGTTCTCAAGGGCGATCTGGTGGAGCACGCCTTTGTCGGTGACTTTCGCGATCTAGAGAGCAACTACCAGGCCGTCACGCGCTGGGTAGGCGACGCGGTCTGGGTACTCACCGAAAAGGGCGCGTTTCGGGCATGGGGACCGGACGGCGAGGTCGTGGCAACCGGTGACACGCTCCTGGAAGACTACGTCATGCCGGATTCCACCTGGCATCTGGACGGCAACAAGTTCATCGCGCAGGTCGGGCCTTGGGTCCGTGAAGTCGACGTTGTGGACGGCTCGGTGTCCGACCGCGGCGTGTCCTGCACCTTCGGTGGTCTGAAGATCGTGCCGTTGGAGCCCGGTGTGCGACATCCGGGGGTCGAGCGGTGCATGTGGCGCGCCTACCTGAACAGGAATGGCGCGATCCTCGATGCGGACCGCGGACATCTGATCCTCCCGGATGGCAGGAAGCTCGGAAAGCGCTGGTGGTGGGGGCGTTTCTCGAGTGATGGGGATGTGCTGCTCGCCCGCTCCGGCACCGCGATGGTGAGCGTCGACGCCCAGACCGGTGAGCAGCGGGCCTCGTGGTCGCGGGAGGGCTCCGAGATCCGCTGGGATCCCTACGGCAAGCTCGCGGTGGCCCGGGTGGGAAACGACTCGACCTACATCGACGTGCACACCGGTGAGAACACGATGGTGGTCGGACCCCTGGACAGACGCCCGGTGCTCGCCGTCGAGCCCGCCGGCACCTGGTTCGTCACCGGTCACGACGACAGCTCGGTGCGGCGCTGGTCCGCACGGGGAGACTTGTTGGAGGTATGGCGGGCGGGCGGCGTACCGACCTCAATGGCGGTTACCGAGGATGGAAGAGTGATCATCGGCACTCGGGACGGGGCCGTGGTCGCGCGTCGAGCCGGGGGAGGCCACGACGACCTGCAGCTGCCCCGCGTCAACCCGGTGCACGACATCGATCACACGACGGCGGTGGTGGCGGTCCTGCCCGTGGGTGGGCGATTTGGAGTACAGACCGCCGATGACTATGTGCTGACCTTCGAGCGCGGCAGCGTACGCCCCGAGGGCCGCTGGAAGGTGCCGCCGGGGACGACGGGCCAGGACATCTTCGAGGCCCTCGGCGCCCCGAATGCCGAGATCGACGCACTGGTCGTGGACGACACGGTCGTGCGACTTGCGGGTGGAGGAGCGGCTCACCTTGGCCAATCCGGTGCCCACGCGCTTCCGACCGTGGAAGGTGGAGCCCTGGTCGCGATGGCCGACGGCTCGGTGCGTCGGTTCTCCAACAACGGCGTTCTGCAGTCAGTGACCTGGATGTGGGAGGACGGGAGCTGGGCCACGTGGAGTGACGCCCTCGTGCAGGGTGCGGGCACCGGGTACGAGCTCGTGCACTGGCCCGAGGCCGCTGGGGACTCACGGAGATCGCCGGACTGAGGCTATCTTGACGGTGGAGAACACGATGGCTGTCATTGCGGTAGTGCTGACATTGCTCTCTGCGCCGGCGATTGCGCAGGATGGTGGCGAGAAACCAGGCGGATTCGATGCCCACGGCTTCCAGATCGCCAACCTGGATGCGGACACTCGAGATCCGCTCACGCTCCATCGCCCCGGCTGGTTGCGCCACCAAGACTGGTCTGCGGGAGCGATTCTCGAGTTTGCCGACGAGCCGCTCATGGGTCTCAATGCCAGAGACAAGGAATACCCAGTCGTCGACGACCTCATCGCCCTGAACGTGTCGGGCGGGTATGTCGTGCACGACCGCGTCCGCGTCGAGCTCAATGCACCGCTCTTCCTCGGCAGCGCCGGTCCAGACGGCTGGCGAGGCGTGGGAATCGGGGACATCCGGATCGGCAGCACCGCGCTGTTCCTCGTGCCGCCCGTCGGGGACGATGGCCTCGGTATCGGTGGAACCGCCTATGTCGACCTGCCCTCGGGCAACGACGGGAACTTCCTCGGGCAGTCCAACAGCGCGGGGGGCGTCGTGTTCTCGGCGTCGAACACCGTGGACGAGCTGACCCTGACCGCCAACGCCGGGCTCCAGTTCAACCCAGTCGTCGATCGTGTCTTCCTACCCGGCGGAGACGTGGCGATCCTGGCCGCGAGCGTCGGATATCGCCCCATGACCTCCCTCGGGGTGAACTACGAGATGCGGGGAACGATTCCGCTCCAGGCAGCGGGGGCCTTCATGGGCTCGCCCGTCGAGGGGATCCTCACCGGACGCTACGTGGACGGCTCCGGGGGCTTCGCGGTCGGGGGCATCGCCGTGGGACTGACTCCCGGGGTGGGCTCTGCGAACTTCAGGCTGCTGCTCGGAGGCGGCTTCGGGACCGCAAACCCGGGCGCTCCCGACACCGATGGCGATGGCCTCGCCGACATGGATGACAAGTGCCCCGACGAGCCCGGACCCGAAGAGGAGGAGGGCTGCGCGGTCAAGCTGGCCCTCGACATTCGCACGCTGCTCAATGGCCAGCCCGTTGCTGCGGAGGTCGTGGTCGAGGGGCCGAGGAACTACCAGTTCTCGGGGGAACCTCGTTCGACCATCAAGGTGTCGCCCAACTCGATGTGGCGAGGATCGGCGAAGCTCGGGCGGTGTCTGGCCGGTGACAAGATCGTTCAGATGGCGGAAGAGCCCGACGAGATGCGGATCCTCCTCGAGTACGTGCCCGGAGCTCAGGTCCGCGTCGTGGTCATGGATGTCAACGGCGCCAGCCTGCCCGGGGCCCGCGTGAGCTTCGAGTCCCTCGATCCGAACTGCGAGCCCAGTGGCATCGAGCCCCTGGACAAGGAAGGGCGCACCGAGATCTCCATAGGCGTGGGCGAGCACAAGCTCATCGTCGAGGCGGCCGGATACCGAGTCTACGCGGAGAGCTTCACCCTGGCCCACAGCGACGAGCGCGAGGTCCTCGTACTCATGAATCCGGAGTGATTGCGCCGAAGAATGCAACGCCGCTGTCGGAGCGGCGGGAGTCGTAGCGCGTCGCCAAGGCCGGTACGTCCCCGACAAACGTGACGTTGACGTTGCGTAGGCTCGGGAGGTGGTCGCGGACCGAGACGGGATCGGATTCGAGGACCTTTCCCCTCGGCTGCGCCTCACCCCTTCCGCTCGTCGGCCACCACCAGCTTCGCGTGGCGTCGACGTCCCGGCGGGCCGGCCCGGGCGGAGAGCCGACCCAGGCGGAGTGGCCGTCGGGGGCCCTGTGACGCGGCCTAGAGCGCCGGATCCCGCTCCTCTCCAAACCAGACCGACGCGTATTTGCCGTTCAGTCCGGCACCGAGGGCTCGCCAGTCGTAGCGGTTCCAGTCCCCGGTGGTGAGCATCATGTCGGCGATCTCCTCGCTGCCGATCAGGATCGAGAAGGCTTCGGAGGGCGTGCTGGTGTCGCCCCCGGAGGTCGCGACGACCTCGTAGCCATTTACCGGGTATCCCGTGATCTCTCCGGGCTTGTTCCACGTGCACGACGCGTCTTCTTCGGTGCCGTCGCGGCAGCAGGCCGTCCAGTCTCCGCCGTCGGACCAGCTGAACACGCTGCAGTCCCCCTCGTTGGGGCTGTTCTCTACGAGATCGGTGGCGTGGGCGTCGCCGACGATGCAGAGCGACGGTGCGAGCTTGACCTTGTTCTCGCCATTGTCCTTGATCCAGGTGTTGAGCAAGTCCACGAGCTCCTTGGCCTCGTCCGAACACTGGTCGAGGGGAGTTGTCGTGGGCGCCGTGTCTTCAGTATCAGTCGGGATCGGCGTGTCGGTGTCGTCGTCCTTCTTCTTGAAGATACAGGCCGAGAGGAGCAGCGATGCCGCGACGGTGGGGGCTATCCAGCGAGTCATGGCGGGCATTGTACCCTGGGCACGGCCGATTCGTCAGGTCTCGTGTGTCAGAGGCGCCGTCTCGCCACGGCTCCGAGCAGACAGAGCAGGCCGACCGCTGCTGGGATCCCGGCTGCGGTTGTGCTGGAGATGGCGTGCACATTGCCGATGTCCGGAGCCTCTTGGTTCACTGTGAATACAGGATCGAGGAGCATTTGCTCGGGGTCGACGAAGGTGTGGAAGCGGGTCAGGTATCCGCCGTGGTCCAGCGCTCCTTGCGTCGACCAGGTGAGCTCGCCGAGGAGGTCTTTTGCCGGAGCGGCGTACTCGGTGTTCCACGCCTGACCGTTGTGCTGGTCGATGGCACTGATCAGGAGCGGCTCGTAGTCGGTGCCCCCGTCAAAGGTGAAGTTCACCCGGTCGTAGTCGAACTCCAGATCGACGAAGTTCGCGGGCACGTGCCGCTGATCCGCGAGCACATAGGCCGTGATCTCCATGTCTGGAACGGCAGCGATGGCCGTCAGCTCGAGGGGAATGGACGGCTCGGAGCCCCCGCACTCCAGCACGAGGGTGTCGATGGGACCGTCGGGCACGTCGGAGATGAGCTTCAGACCGAGGAAGGCATAGCCGCGGTCGATGTAGTGGGCGAGGGGCGTCTCTGCCGACAGCGGGATCTGGTAGCCGTTCATCTGCAGCCAGTTGACGAGGTTGTCTCCCTCCTCTGCGGTGATGACCTCGATGTCGTAGGGACCGACGACGGCGGCTCCGACCACATCGACTCCGCTCGTGTCCGGCATCGCATAGGTGTAGTCCGAGTAGTAGAGTTCGTCGCCTCGGCCCAACAACGGGCCGCAGGAACACCCGGCAACCGCTTTGTCCTGCGGCATCATTGCCGCGTCTGCGTAGGCGTCGTACTCGACGAAGCGCGGCGCCGTGATCTCCTCCAGTTCGTCGAAGAGGCCGGCGGGAGCGACGGTGATCTGGGTCTCCGGATCGATCTCGATGGCGATGGGCACGACCCAGGCGAACTCGCTCGGTGGACCCTCGAACTGGATCTCGACGAAGGTGGTCCACATCTCGGGTCCATCCTGGCGGAAGAGGATGCGCTCTCCCTGCTGCACGACCGGTTCGATGTTGTTGCAGAAGAAGCCGCCGCAGGCGTGGGCTGGCGAGGCCAGGGCGAGGAAAAGCGCGATCATAGTGCCTCCGATTAGGGGGAGGTTAGCCGTTGAGACCGGCCGATCGCATCGCTGGGACCTGGTTTCTGTACCCTTCTTGAGTACAGCGTTGAGTACACCTCAGTTGAACTTGCCCGTTCCAGCGACGAGCACGTGCTCCCGTGGGATCACGAACGTGTCGTCACCCTTGGTGACCTCGAGCCAGTTGTCGTGGAAGGTCAGCGTCATCTTCCCCTCGAGGTACATGGTGTTCAGGTCGCCGGCATCCTGCCACCTCACATACCCGTCCTGGGCCACGACGGTCTGCACGGTCGAGACGGGAGTGTCGGTCGTCGTTGGGATAGCACAGCCGTGAAGAGCGAAAACCAGAAAGAGAGCGCGCATTCTGCCTCCGGCGCGGACCCTAGCATGCCCGTGAATGACGCTGGAATTTGGCGGAGGCGCCTCGGAGGGCTAATGACGGTCCCGGAGGCGAACAAACATGGTTCCTGACACGCTCGACGAGCTGGTATCCCTCTCCAACGAACTGGCGACCTTGCGAGGCAAGCCGCTCGCCCAGCCAGGCACTGCCAACGTGGACCTCCACCCGGATCTGGCCAAGGTGCTCGCTTCCGGCGCGCTCACGCTGCAGGGTGTGGACACAAAGCAGATGACCAAGTTCAGCGCCGATGCTCGCAGCCGAGGCATGCGCCGCAATGCGGTTGTCTTCGGCTGGCCGCGAGCGGGCACAAAGTGGTTCGCCAGCCCAGAGAAACACGACGCCGAAGCTAGGGTCTGGGTGATCAACCGCCTCGACCGCCTCTCCATGCGAGACCTCAGCCTGGCCGAGTTCGTGGACCTGTGTATCGAAGAGATTCGCGCCGAGATCGTCGTGCAGAACACTGCCCCGGTCGAGCCGGAGATCGTCGTGCCGGGAACGCCCGCTCCGGCGGCGGCCAGACAAGGTCGGCGGCCCCTCAAGGTCGTACTACCCGAGAGTGCGGGTGCTTCGGTGATCGCCGATGGCCGAACCGAGGTTCTGAAGGGACCAGAGCTCGCCTACATCTTCTGGTGCATGACTGGCCTGCAGATGCTGAGCGATGGCCAACCACCCGATCTGTCCCGGTGGCAGGAGCGGTGCCTGCGGGCCTGTCGGATCGACAAAGTGCCGGGCAAAAAGGCCAAAGCCCGCGCCGAGTACGATGCGCACTGGGCGCGCCTCACCCTCCGTGAGCGGTCTGCTTCGGGACCGGTTCATCACCAGGTTCAAGGCTGGAAGCTGACGGCCCCCGGCTCTTGGATTCTCTCCCCGAACGAGTCCGAAGTGCTGCGCCGCGCCGCGCACTCCACGCCCCCTCGCCACGTCCCGACCGAGGACCAAGCCGCCATCTGGGCGCGCTGGATGGCCATCGTAGAGGCCGACGAGGTCGAGCTCCACGTTCGATAGAGCCAGCGAGCCTCGCGCCTGGTAGCGTCGCGCCTGGAGGCAGGATGGCAACGGCACTGGTGACTGGAGCAAATCGCGGCATCGGACTGGAACTCTGCAGGCAGCTCTCCAAGAGTGGCTGGACGGTTATCGGCGTCTGTCGCAGTCCCTCGGCGGATCTTCAGCAGCTCGGTGTGCGTGTGGAGAGCGGGATCGATGTGACCTCGGACACCGACGTCGCCGACCTGGCAGCGCGGCTAGAGGGCCTACGGCTGGATCTCCTGGTCAACAACGCCGGCCTCCTCTCGAGTGAGACCCTGGGCGATCTGGACTTCGACCGCATCCGGCGGCAGTTCGAGGTCAACTCCCTCGGGCCGCTGCGGGTGACTCACAGTCTGCTCGCGAACCTGGGCAAGGGCTCCAAAGTCGCGATAATCACCAGCCGCATGGGCTCTATCGCCGACAACACCTCGGGCTCGCGGTACGGATATCGCATGTCCAAGGCGGCGGTGAACATGGCCGGCATGTCGCTGAGCCAGGACCTGCGGGGCAGCGGTATTGCGGTTGCGATCTTGCATCCCGGCTTTGTTCGCACCGGGATGACAGGCGGCCAGGGACTCATCGACGCCGACGAGTCCGCCGCGGGGCTGTTGGCGCGGATCGATGCGCTGACTTTGGAGAGCTCGGGCGGTTTCTGGCACAGCAATGGCGAGCGGCTGCCCTGGTGAGGACGGCGGGTCAAAACAAAGCAGGGGTCGTCCAATAACCCTGCTCCCCACGATACAATGTTCTATGCATGAATCCGCCACGATAGGAGTCGCCGCGGGCCGGCTCCAGACGGTAGCTGAGTCCAGTTGCCAACGCGATGTTCTCCCGACCGAGGTCGGCCGGGTAGTGGCCATGGGCGACGCGGTAGGCCTCGATGCTGGCAATCGATAACGCTGCTCGCGCCTCGTAGTACTGACCGACGACGATGCAGGACAGGATAGGCAAGGCCAGTAGGGAGGCAAGCACAACCCACCCTGCGATGCCCCAAATTGCGAACTGGGGCTCCCTTGCGAGAGCACCTCCGAGCAGGAACACCGACAGAGTGATCATCACAACCGCTGCTGTGGACAAGGTGAACGGCAGCGTGACAATCCAGATGACCACGAGGTAGTCAACGTGCGGCCACATCACTTGGAACAAGACTGTGGCGAGCAGCAGTGTCGCTGCTGCCCTGTATACGAACTTCCGGCTCTGCATGGGATCTCCGGGATGCACGTTCGCATGAGTCAGGCCAACGTCTCAGGCCGGTGAGATCCGCATCCTTGCGTTGGATTCGCGCACTATCGGGCGTTGCGGCGTGCACGGAATCGACGAGGACGAGCCTCGGATCTTCGAATCGTAGCGGACTCCGCTGATTGTTTCGTATGCGGTTAGGAGCCGACATGGGTTCTCCCGATGAACAACTGCCGTTCGGGGTCGAATGGAGGCACGACGGTTTCGTTGCATCGATGGACGATCCAGCCCCTGGCACGGGGGGCCCCGAAACGGAGGACATCAGAAGCACATTGACCCTCGTCATCGGGATGGCGCTCATGGTGCTTCCGGTTCCCATTGCTGGGGTTACTTCGGTGTTAATGCCCGAAGTCCACCTGCCGATATCGGGTGATTGGTTGGGATTGGGATACTGGCTCGGCGGAGTGCCTGCCGCGCTGCTGGCGCTTCATCTCTTCACGTCGCGTCGGCTGCGAGCGGTGTTGGAGTGTGGGCCCGAGCGAGTCATTGTCTCGCGAACGCTCCGCCGGAGACGGTCACTGGATACCCGGCGAATCACCAGCGTGATTCCTGGGGCAGGCGGTCTGCACATCGCTGCTGGCGGCCGGCACGTCTGGGTGCCTTGCCCAGATGCACATCTCGAAGAGTTGGTCGCCGATCTCACGGAGGCGCTCCGCCGATACGCGTCGTTTGAGGGGGATATGGAGCAGCCCGAGGTCATTGAGGCTAGCAAGCAGGCTCGGTCCATCCTGGCCCGAAAACCCAGCGCCGAGCGCGAGGGCTAGGAGTCTGTCGCAAGTAGACGCAGACCGCCCTGGACCCTGGCGCACAACATCCGGAAGGCCTGGCTGTGCCGGAACGCCGCCGCCTACGGGCGCCGCGCCTGTGCGCACGCCCGTCATTCCGGGTTCCACGCCTTCTTCTGCTGGAGCCGTTGGACTACGTGCAACGCGCTCCTAGTCGCGATGGCGTCGCCAGCACCCAAGAACGCGATGAGGTCGAGGACCATGCTCGTCCGGCAGTGTTAGGTCGCCGCCATGGATGACGACCTTCAGCAACGGGTTTTGGCCTGCGACCCAGATGCGAACCCCGGCCACACCCGGACCCCCATCGACCACTTCGTGCGATGGATCCGCGACGCCCAGGACAGCCTCGTGGAGCTCGAGACGTATGGAGCGCCGCCGATCATCGTCACCCACCGCCGCGAACTCTTCGAGGAGAGTGTGCGCGTGGCAATGGCCTTCCGAGACGCGGGACGGCCTCAGTTCGCGCCGAGCGATGAAGACGGACCGATTGTCGTGGTGGACCCACCGCGCGACAACGTTTTCCACTCCGGAGACCCTGACGACGTACTCGCGGTCGCGTTCGTAGCGGACGGACTGGTGCTGCAGTTCCCGAGTGCTCTCGCCCACCTCACCCATGACGACATCGCCATACAGCCATTTGGAACTGCAGATCTGGCCTGCAGTCAGGGGGGTGGCGCTCGCCTGCTCTTCCGACTCGGCGGCCCGAAGCACGCCGTCTACGACAGCCGCGAACGCCGCTGGCTCGACAACCTGGAGGCCTTCCCGGACGTGCACGTGAGCAGCCTGGTGAGCCTGTCCACACAGCTCGTCTCGCTGTCGACCGGCGAGGTTGCGACCCTCCCCGGCACCCGCTGCGGCGAGGCGATGGACTTCGTGCTGAGCCCGGACGGCCGCTGGCTCTGGACTCGCATGACTCCGGAGGCCGACGACTTCGGAGTGCTGGAGGTCGAGGTTGGCGCGCCCCGCTTCAACCCGTGGCGAGACAGGGTCAAGGCTCTAGCCGATCGCGATCTCGAGGACTGGCACGATCCTTCGACGCGTGCGGTGGTGATGCACGGAACTACGCCGCGGTTCTTCCATGCTGGTGTGGTGATGCAGGACGCTACCGAGACGGCGAGGCTCGCTCCCGGCGCCAGTGCCGCAGCCTTCGACGAGGGTGGCGAGCAGCTGGCCCTGGTAGATGGCACCGACTTGGTCGTAGCCCGTTTGCACGAGTCCGGGTCCATCGTCGAACGGACAACCCGCGACCTGTCCGAGCTGTTCTCACAGATCCGCGTGAACAGAAACATCGCCATCTCGTGAAGGAAACCGGAGCGTCAGCACAAGTACATCTCTGAACCAGGAGGTCGAAATGCGGAATGTGTTGGTTTTGTCGGTGGTGTTGGCGGCGGGCTGCGTCCACGAACGGCACTTCTCAATCACGGTGGACGTGGATGAGGCGGTGGCGGAACAGGCCATTCGAGAGGGGAATACCGAGCTCATGCTTCATGGCGCGTTCTCGGAGGGCAGCCACATGTGGAGCAGCCGCACGATCGATGGACCCATCATTTTCACCGAGCCCACCGGCTACGGTGGAAATGGGGGAGAAGTCGATTTCGATTCCCCAGCGCAGTTCACGGTGTGGCTCAGCCCTTCGTATGAGCCGTTGTTCGAGACACCCGCCGATGTGCTGAGCGCCACGGCCGAAGCGTGGGGCAGTGACGACATTGCGGACCCGGAGCCCGTGCTGCTCGAGCTTCGCCTGGATGAGGCCGACTAGATCAACCGCCTTCGAGGACGGTCCGCACTGCTGCGAGCAGCCTCTCTCGTGTGTATGGCTTGGCGAGAAACCCAGTCTCGTCACCGAGTTCCCCTCGATCAGACAGCAGGTCGGCGGAGTAGCCCGAGAACAGCAAGGCCTTCAGGTGCGGCTGGCGCTCGCGTAGGGAGCTGGCCAGCTCGCGTCCGTGCTTGCCCGGCAGCACGATGTCCGAGATCAGGAGCTGAAACGGCGCGTTGCACTCGAAGACGGCGAGTGCCTCCTCGGCCGACGCCACGGTGGTCACCTGGTAGCCGACCTCGGACAGCAGCCTCTCGGTGACCAGCCGCAGACCTTGGTCGTCTTCGCACAACAGCACACGCTCGTTGGCGAGGGCCGTCGTGTCGAGGGCACTACTGGTGACCGGCTCGGGCACTGGGCGCTCGGAGATCGGGAAGCAGATCCGGTAGACCGTGCCCACGCCTTCGGTGCTCTCGACGTGCAGGGTGCCGTCCCACTTGTCGACGATTGTGCGCACCGTCGCCAGCCCCAAGCCCGTTCCGCTCCGGGTGGGTTTTGTGGTGAAGAACGGGTCGAAGGCGCGATCCAGCGTCTCTGAGGACATGCCGCAGCCGGTGTCCCGCACGGTGAGCGCAGCGCAGTTGTTCTCCTTGGCGGCAGTCACAGTCAGTTGCCCACCCGAGGCCATGGCGTCGCGCGCGTTCACGACCAGGTTGAGGAGGAGCTGCTCCAGCTGACCCCGGTCGGCCACACAGACCACGGCCTCTGGCGCGGTGTTGACGGTGACGGTGATGTTCTCGGTGAGGGATCGCCGAAAGATGTCCTCGAACTCACTGAGGACCCAGTTCAGGTCCAGGACCTCGGCGGTGACCACCTCTCGGTTGGCCAGGGTGAGGAGCTGACTCGTGAGGGCCGCCGCTCGCTGCACCGACCGCTTGATGAGAGACAGGTCTTGCAGGGCGGGATCCCCCATTGGAAGTCGAGCTTGCAGCCTTCTTGTCACCAGGTCGCTGGCACCCTGTACACAGCAGAGGATGTTGTTGAAGTCGTGGGCGATTCCGCCCGCCAGCTGTCCCACCACGTCCATCTTCTGGCTGCGCAGGAGCTGTTGCTGGAGCTGCTCCCGCTCATCGTCGGCGAGCTTGCGCTGGGTGATGTCCTGATGGGTGCCGTAGCGGCGGATCTCCTCGCCGGTGGCGGCGTACTCGCTGACCCACCGGTTGCGAATCCACTTGATCTCGCCAGTAGAGGTCAGGGCTCGGAAGTCGTGCTCTCCAGGAGCTTCTCCGCTCACTGACCGGGCCATGGCCTCCCCCAGCGTCGGCAGGTCGTCGGGGTAGACCACCGAGAACACGAACTCCGGGGTGACGACTCGAGGTGTGTACCCGAGGATTCGAAACGCCTCGTCGGACCAAAGGATCTCGCCTGTGACCAGGTCGTGGCTCCAGTTGCCGAGCTCGGCAACTTGCTGGGCTTCTCGCAGCTGTCTCTCGACGAGCTTGAGGCCGTCGAGATGAAGGCCCAGCTCTATCCACTCCCCAAGCTGATCTCCGACAGCCTCGAGGAGCCGCTTCGATGCGTCCGACATCGGAGCGGCGCCACCCTCGAGCAGCAGCAGCCAGGAGTGACCGGATGCCAGCGGGATCGCCAGCGCGACGCCTGCAGCGTCGCTGTTCGGAGCGGGAACCTCGCAAGCAAGCGGCTTGGCGGCCTGAAGGGCCCGGTCGAACAGGGCGGAGGTTGTCTCGGTCATCGCGTGCGGCTTTCGGTTCTGCGATCCGTCGATGAGCCACCAGCGGTCGGCGCTTGGATCACAGGGATGGCGTAGGGTGGCTCGGTCGCAGGCAAAGATCTCGGTCACGACCTGGAGTGCCAGGGGCAGCGCTATCTCTGGCGCGGGTTCTCCCCGCATGACCGACCCGAGTTGTTCCAGTGCCTCGAGGTGACGGAGACGTTCCGCCACCCCTTGTTCGTTTTCAGCCACGTGCGCAGTGCCCTCCTCGGCCCATCCTACTCCCTCGGCGCTTCGACCTCCTTGCCTTCTTCACCTTCCTCGCCTTCTTCGGCGGGATCGGTCGGCTCCTCTGGTTCTGGTTCCTCGACCGGAGGGGCAGCGGCGATGGGAACCGCTCCGTACGGACCCGTCCCCTCGGGAGGAGTGACCTGGAAGCCCAGCTGATCGAACACCGACTTCATGTCGTAGAACATCGCCTCTTCGACGAACCTGCCGTCGGCGCGCTTTCGCACCGAGACCCCCTCCAGCCTCACCTTGCGATTCAGGTCGCGGTGGGTGCCGGTGGCGGCCCAGACGGTGACCCAGGTGTCGCCCTTGATCACCACGTCGCCGATCTCGATCTCGATGTCCGGGTAGAGGTCGCGGTTCTCCTGCACAAACCGGCGAACCTCGTGGGCCAGCTCCGGTGTGTAGGCCTCGTCGATCACAGCCAGATCGCCATCGTTCCAGATGCGCTCCATGGCGCTCTCGATGGCCTTTTCTTTTGCCGCTCCACAGCCACCCAGGGCAGTCAGCAGGCACATCGTCGTCATCAGTGTTCTCGTCATCGGCCCAGCATCCCCTTCTTGACCTTGGCCGTGGGCGGGTAGCCCCCGACAAATACGCTCACCAGTCCCTTTCCGAAGTCCGCGCCGCTCACTGCTCCCTTCTGGGCGCCGTTCACGTTCACCGTCGTCGCCTCGCCGTCGAAGTCGAGCTGCAGCACATCGCCCGAGACTACGTCTGGGAGCAGGCCACACAGCTCTTGCACCTTTTCGCCGCCTCCGCCCGGCTGTTTCTTGAAGCCCTCCACAAAGCTCTCGCACAGCTGGTCGCTGGTGACCTTGCGGTACACGAAGCTGAGCTGCACGCGCTTGGCCCCAGCGCTCGCCGCCGCCGTCTCTCCCGAGCCGGTCTTGTCGGCCAGGTAGAGCCCTCCGACGTACACGTCGATGTAGTACTTTTCGCGCAGACCCATGCCGTTGAGCACGAGCTGTTGTCCGCCGACGGTGCAGCTGTCGGGCATGGACACGCCGGCGAGCTCACCGGCGTTGGCGTTGAGCGCGGCGAGGAGTAGCCAGGGCGTCATGTGAACCTCCGGGGAGGATGCTACTCGGAATCCATGGTGCTGTATGCTCCACGCCACACGAGGTGAGTATGCACAGCCTCCAAGCACACATACGGTCCTCCGAGCGAAGCGGAGAGATCAAGTTCGTCATCGAAGAGCGACGGGAAGACGTCGTCGTCAGCCGGATGCCGGTCGACAAAGGCGCACAGAATCCCCTCGGCTTGATCCAGGCCGGCGCCATGCTCTGGCTCGCTGATGTCACCGCCTCAGTGCTCGCCATCGGCGATACCGAGATCGGGCCAAACGGCGAGGGTTTCCCGCTGGCGATCGATCTGCACACCACCCTGCTGGGCAACCAAAAGGGCGGAGAGATCCGCGCAGAAGCTCGGTTTGTGCGCAAGGGTCGCCGGGTGGTGGTGATCCGAACGCAGGTCCTGGGAGAGCGGGGAAGGCTGCTCGCCGAGGTGACCTCGACTCATCTGCCGGCGGCTTGACTACCAGTAGTGCACGACCCTCGACCAGCCGTGACTGGACTGGTTGCCGTGGAAGTCTTCGGCGACCGCCTGCCAGTAGACGGTGGAGGCGACCCACTGCCAACCGGGGCTGCAGGGATTGGCCATGTTCGAGAAGCGGATGAGCTCACCGGCCCAGACTCCGTTGGAGACCTGGTCGCCGACGTTGCCGCTCTGGGTTGCCCAACCGGGGACCTTGAGCGCGTTCTTGATTTGTCCGAGGTCTCCTGAGGTGCAGAAGTGCTCCACCTCCCAGTTCAGGTCGACCCGAGCCGAGCCGCCGTTGTCGGTGGACGCGCCGATAATGAGGAAGTAGGTATTCGGATCGGACATCTCGTAGTTGATCGCGTTCGCGACCCCTCCGCTGATGTCCTGGTGCATCCCGTTGAAGTAGACGCTGGTCCACGCCGTTGGGGCGGTGAAATCGAGGAGCGGGATTGTCACATCCTGGAAGTACTCGCAGGCGGTGAGGGTGGAAGCGAGTACGGCGAGGGCGGCGATCTTGGTCTTCATGGAAGTCCTCCTGTTGTCCGTGCAAGGTAGGAGGAACCCGTCCCGGGCTGACCTTAATATTTGCCCCTCGGACCTTAATCGGTCTTGTCGAGGTAGCGGTCGCTGTATGTGGAGAAGCGCTCCGCCACTTCCTCGGGATCGATGCCGAAGTCCGCCGCGGCATAGGTGTGCTTGCCGAAGCGATGCTGGGGGCGGTTGGCGAGGTGCTCGCGAAGGTGGGTCTCGATCTCTTCACCCCAGGGCATGCCGAACTGCTCGTAGATCCCCTGCACGCAGCGCACCGGGTCCGCGATCAGGTCGGGATAGCGCACGTCGTGTAGCTCTTCCTTGGGGAAGGTGTCGCGGCCGGCGGCGTTGCGAAACATGCTCTCGACCTGCCAATCCAGCGTTGTCGACGCCATCCGCCGCACATCCTGGGTGTGGGCCACCGCACTGTGCAGGGTGTGGAAGAGGCTGGCGAGGCTCACCACCACATCGAGGGGCTCGCGATGGGTCTGGACCAGGAGCGCTTCGGGGATGGCGGCCTTGAGCTCGGCCAGGCTGGCGGCGTGCACGGGTGACTTCAGGGTGAGGCGACGGCCGGGATTGGCGGCCTGGGCAACCTGGAGCAGCTCCCGATAGACCCGGTAGGGCGCCGTCTGATCCTGGCTCCGATACCACTCCTGGTACTCGAAGACCGGAGCGGTGACCCAGAACGACGCGCTCACCATGGTCGGATCGAGCAGGTAGTAGCACTCCTCTGGTTCGTCGGCGGTGACGAAGTGCTTGGCGTCGAGCTCGGGTGCCGCCCACTTGGCCAGCCAGAGGGTGCGCTCGATCGCCGCCTTTCGGTCATCGGGTCCGTCGTGGGGAGGAAGCCCAGGACGAACCTCCCAGAAGGCCAGGGACCTCGCGTTTGGATCCCGGCACAGGAGGCGGTGCAGAAAGGTGGTGCCTGAGCGGGGAAGGCCCATCACGATGAGCGGGGCCTCGAGGGGGGTGTCGAAGATCTCGGGTTGTGTCAGCCGTAGATTCTGCAGTCGCAACCGGGTCTTCAGGGCACCGAGGACGAGCTGATGCAGGCCCCAGCGCCCCGGAACGGTGAGGTTGGCGTCGTTCTCCGCGGAGCGACACACGACCTCGAGGCCCTCGCGATAGGACTCGTCGCCGAGATCCTGGAGGCCGGTCTGCGCGCGCGCCTGGGCCACGAGGGTGTCGGGCTCGAAGCTCCACAGGGGGAGACCAGCGCGGCGAACGCCTCTCCCCATGAGATCGAGGGCGCGAAGGGTCCAGGGCATGCGAGGGGGGGCGAGCATGGCGCATCCTATCTCTTCAGAACCAGCGACAGTGACGGTGGCATGCCATGCCAGACCAGATGGCCGACGACCTCAGAGAGAACCCATTTGCGGCACCCGAGGGGCCAGAACCTGCTGAGCCCGTTCGCAAGTACAGGAACACCCAGGCGTGGCGCGATGGAGAGTGGCTCGTTGCGCGCGAGACCTTGGTGCTCACCGATCACTGCATCCGATGCGGGGAACCGGCGAGTTCTCGCGTTCGGCAACAAGTGAGTTGGCATGGGCCGTTCATCTACCTCACCCTGCTGTTGGGCCTGATCCCGTACTTCATCATCGCCGCGTTCTCGAAATACCGAGCCAGCATCCACGTGGGCCTGTGTGACGCGCACGCCAGCGAGCGATTTGGCCTCAAGCTCCTGTATTGGACGGCGGTGGCAGTGAGTGTGCCGATGATGATGGGAGCCCTGGCGAGCGACATCCCGCAGCTGATCCTGGCAGCGTTGGTGTTCATGTTGGCCGCTGGAATCGCGATCTCGCGAGGTCTTCCGCTGCTCTCCCCACGGAGTCAGACCGGTCGCGACCTGTGGTTCAAGGGTGCAGACCGAGGCTTTCTGGCCACCCTCCCGGACTTCCACACCAGAAAGGAATGATCGTCCCTGCGACTGATACGGCGGATGTTGTTGGCGTCGTGTACCGACGAGGTCTGTGACACCGGCGAAGCGACCAGGCTGGCCTCGGCGTCTCGCTAGTCGTCGGGTGCGAGTCGAGTCAACAGGACACCGAGCGTGAGCCCGGCCAGCGTCATGACTGCAGCCGTCAAGAGCACGACCTCCTGGGGCGTGAGGCCGCCGAAGTCCACCAAGCCGCCAGCCAGGGCTCCCACCGCGGAGCCAACCAGGGTGAGCACGGCAAACTCGATGGAGAATACCCGGCCTCGATACTCCTGATCCGACAGCTGCTGGGCCAGGATGCCCGAGAACACCCAGGACACGCCGTTGCCGACGGCGATGGCCAGGAACGCACCGGCCGCCGACCAGACGTTGGGCGAGTAGTAGAGCCAGACCAGCGCGACCGCCATGAAGAGCAGTGACGGAGCGATGCTGTTCCGCAAGCGCACCGGATCGTCACCGAGGATCCGGCGCAGCCCCAGGGAGCCGATGAGGGCGCCGATCCCCCGCGACGCGTACAACAATCCGATGAACAGCGGTCCCGCGGTTGCTGGAAAGAGACCGTTGCCAAACAGCGGCAGCAGTGCCGTGGCGCCAGTGCCGAGGGACATCACTGATTTTGTGGACAGGATGCAGGTCAGGTAGGGGCGGTCCCGAAGGTAGCGCAGGCCCTCGATGAAGCCGGCGTCTACCTGCTTGCCCTCCCGGTTCGGCGGCAGATCGTGGACCTGCCAGATCAGGGCCGCGGACAACAGATAGGTCAGGGTGTCGAAGGCGAATGCCCCGGTGACGCCGATCAATGCGGTGACCAGCCCACCAGCCGCAGCCCCGAAGGCGAGCATCACCGACCAGGTGCCCCCGGAGAGCGCCATGGCGACGGGAAGCTCGTGGGGTTTGGTGACCTGGGGAACCGACGACGTGCGAGCGGGGATGAACACGCCGGAGATGGCGACCTTCACCACCAGAATCGTGAACAGACCCGCCAGACTCTCGGCCTGGTGGGCGGCGATCAGCCCCAGGACGCACACAGCTCGCGCAAAGTCGGTGGCGATCATGAGCTTGCGCCGGTCGAAGCGGTCCACGAGGGGGCCGGCGAGGGGCGTGACCAGGAAGATGGGCAGCAGCCGAGCCACGAGGACCATGGCCACGGCCTGGGCGCTGTCGGTGATCTCCTGGACCACGGTGAGCAGGGCGATCATGGTGAACCAGTCGCCGAAAAAGCTCACCAGCTGCCCCGACCACAGCAGGGCATAGGGTCGGTTCGTGCGCAGGAGCTCTACGTAGCCTGGCGCCCTTGGCTCTTCTTCTTCCGCCACGGGTCTCGCCAGGTGTCGGTGAGCGACAGCCATAACCCCACGTCGCGGTTGTAATGCTTGCGTAAGCGATCCCGGACACGTCGCACTGGTCGCTGGCGGAGGTGTCTGCATCCGTATGAACAGCCTCTTTGCCGCCGCAGCCCTGCTCTTCCTGCCCCTTGCCGCCGCTGGAAGCGATGTGTCCGAGGTCCTGGGCGCTGTCGTCGACGATCCCTTCGAGGTGAGTGCGCTCCTGGCCGTCGTCGATCAGCGGGCGCTGCGGCTGACCCGGGACCTGGGAGAGCCGGATCTCGCCGAGGCCTATCGGAGCAATGTGGTGGGCAATCTGGAGGCCAAAGCGGCCTTGAAACCCCCACTCACGCTGTCCGCCGAGACGCTGCAGCACACGGTCCTGGACTACGAGGACTTCAAGCTGCGCACCTACGTGAGCGCCGGGGTCTTCCCTAAGCGCTATTTTGGCTACTTCGACCTGCGCTATGACACAGCCGAGGCGGAGATCGTCCTCCGGGACACGACGATGTGCGCGGTGCAGATCATCAACGCCTACCAAGAGGAGAAGGGAAGGGACATCCGTATCAACGACGCGGAGGTCGCCGTGACCTTCATCAGCGAGGGGGGCGCGATCCTGCTCCGGGAGCAGCAGCAGTGGATGAACCGGCTGCACCCGATCATGGACGTCGGCCTCGACGATATCTCCAAGGGTCAGGCGGCTTATCCGGGATTGGTGGCCACTCTCGACGAGGCCTGTGGCACGAAGATGGTCGAGCTCGTCCAGTACACACCGGCTGGAGGACCACCGCCGCCGGGCGCGATCTCGAGAGCGGATATTCGCGGTCGGGAGTACGAGAAATGGGGCTGGTTCACGCGAGAGATGACGTTCAAAGAGGGCATCGTCGCCACCGCCTTCATGTGGCTGTGGGAGAAGGAGATCGCCCAGCGCAAGCTCATCGCTGCGGGCAGCCCGCCCCTGCACACCCGGGATGTGACCGATCAGTTCATCATCGGATCCCTGGTCTACAACTCGGGAATCGTGCACTCGGCGTCCACGCATCGAGCGATCCGTTCCTTCACCACCGGCGCCTACCTGTACAAGCGCTCCGAGGCCAACGCCCACCGTCGACAGCGGCTGAACGTGCCTCCTCCCGACGATCTGCAGGCCGAGATCGCCGGCACCTTCGCCTATCGAGAGCAGTACACATCCTGGGTCGCGGTGTACCACATCATGCAGCGATATGGTGGGTGGAAGGCGCTACATCTCTATACTGACGTCTTCGCGGACGACGGGAGCTTTCGGCCCGTCTCAGGGTGAGGGAGGGTCTTCTGTGGAGTCCTTGCTGGAGGAACGGCGCAGGACCACGACGATGCCGACCACGATGGCGACGCCCACCACGGCCACCACTGGGCCGGTCTGGGCGATGACCCACTGAAGCCACAGGAGCGCGGGCTCTCCGAAGAAGTAGCCGAGGGCGAACATGATTGGAATCATCACCAACAGCCCGATGACATCCCAGAGCAGGAAGCTGCGCAGGGGAACCCCGAGGGCGCCCGAGGTCAGGAAGACCGGTGTGCGAAAGCCGATGAGGAACCTGCCAAAGAGCACGGCTTGGGCACCGCGCTGCCCGATCAGCTCTCGGGCCTTGTCGAGCCGGCTAGCGCCGACGATTCGTACCACCCACGGTCTCCGCAGGACCTGCTCTCCGAGGAAGTGGCCCGCTCCGAAGAACACCAGATCCCGGCACAAGACGCCGACGATCGCGACGGCCAGGGACGGGAGGACGCCGAGTCTGCCGGAGTCAGCGGCGATTCCGGCGACCAGCACCGGCACATCTTCGGGCCACGGAGCTGCGATACCGCTCGCCAGGCAGAGGCCGAACAACACCGGCAGGCTCACGACTTTGTCGAGGAGATCATCCAAGGGAGATTCTTAGCTCGTGCCGTCAGGGAATGCTGATCTGCTCCAGATACGTCTCGTCGTTGTCCGGCCACATCGGCCCGTCGTCCACCACACGGTAGTGCACATCGTAGTCTCCGCCCACCAAGCGCAGGTTGTACGGCGTGAACGGCACATCGTTGCTGTCGTCCCACACCCCGGCCAGATCGATGCGGGTGGCGGTGGTGGGATCGATGAGGATGATGGCTCCCTCATCGGCATCGCCAGTGTTGGTGGCGTCCACCACGCTTCCGTCCAGGGTCACGTTCAGGCACAGGTCGATGGCGGGCACATCGACGACGTAGTTGCCATCGACCCCGAAGTCCATGGCGTTGACGAGCTCGCGGCTGGTGTTCGCGGGCCACATGGGACCGTCGTCCACGATGCGGTAGTACACGTCGTAGTCCCCCGAGACGAGCTTCAGCGAATACGGCGCAAAGGTCACGTCGTTGGTGTCGTCCCAGACGCCGGCCAGGTCGATCTGCCGTCCGGTGACCGGGTCTTGGAGCAGGATCGCACCCTCGTCGAGGTCGCCGGTGTTGGCCGCCGAGATCGCCTGTCCGTTCAGGGTCACATCGAGGACCACGTCGCTCACTCCGATGTCGACAAGAGCGCCCCCGTCCTGGGTCAGATCCAGGGCCTCGACAACGCGAGTGTCGACGTTCATCGGCCAGTTCGGTCCGTCGTCGACCACCTCGTAGTAGGCGTCGTAGAAGCCACCGACGAGCTGGATATCGTACGGCGGGAAGGGCACATCGTTGGTGTCATCCCACACGCCGAACAGGTCGATCGTGTCGCCGGTCTCCGAGTCCTCGAGGCGGATGCTGCCCTCGTCGAGGTCACCGGTGTTGGCCGCTGAGATCGCGACGCCGTCCAGGAGGATGTCCAGGGTGATGTCGGCAACGGGAACGTCGACCATCGCCCCGCCGTCCGCGGTCAGATCCAGCGACTGGTCCAGCTTGGCGTTGGTGTTGTCGGGCCAGTTCGGTCCGTTGTCCACGACGGCGTAGTACACGTCGTAGACACCGCTCACGACCTGCAGCACATACGGAGAGAAGGGCACGTCGGCGTTGTCGTCCCAGATCCCGTTCAGATCGATGGTGTCTGCGGTGACCGGATCCCGAAGGATGATCGCCCCCTCGTCGAAGTCGCCGGTGTTGGCCGCTGAGACCGCCACGCCGTCCAGGGTCACGTCCAGGGTGACGTCGGAGACGGGGATGTCGACGAGGTGGTTGCCGGGAGTGGTCAGATCGTAGTCGGCGATGACCAGGGCCGAGGTGTTGTCCGGCCAGTTCGGTCCGTTGTCGACCACGCGGTAGACCAGATCGTAGGGGCCTGGCACGAGCTGTAGGTCGTAGGGTGGGAACGGGACATCGTTGGTGTCGTCCCAGACTCCGGCGAGGTCGATCCACCGCCCTGTGATGCGGTCGACGATCTCGATGGCGCCCTCGTCGAGGTCACCGGTGTTGGCGGCCGAGAGGGCGACACCATCGAGGGTCAGATCCAGGGAGATGTCCACGACCGGCACGTCGACCACGTGGGCGCCCGGCTGGGTCAGATCCAGCCCGGCATGGATGAGCGCGTCGGTGTTGTCCGGCCAGTTTGGTCCGTTGTCGACCACTCGGTAGTAGATCTCGTAGATCCCCGGCACCAGCTGCAGCGCGTACGGGGTGAAGGGGGTGTCGGTGCTGTCGTCCCACACGCCCCCAAGGTCGAAGCGCACCCCAGTACTCGGGTCGACGATGACGATGGCTCCCTCGTCGAGATCGGCGGTGTTGGCGCCACTTAGCGGGACACCGCCCAGGGTCACGTCCAGGGAGATGTCCACCACGGGCACGTCGACCTCGCGGTACACGGAGAGGGGATTGCAGCCCACAGGGATGGGATCTGTGTCGGTGTCAGTGTCGGTGTCTGTGTCTGTGTCGGTGTCGGTGTCGGTGTCGGTATCGGTGTCAGTGTCGGTGTCAGTGTCAGTGTCGGCGTCCGTGTCAGTGTCGGCGTCTGTGTCGGCGTCTGTATCTGTGTCGGCGTCCGTATCTGTGTCGGCGTCCGTATCAGCGTCGGCGTCCGAATCAGCGTCGGTGTCGGCGTCTGTATCAGCGTCAGTGTCGGCGTCTGTATCAGCGTCAGTGTCGGCGTCTGTATCAGCGTCAGTGTCGGCGTCCGTATCAGCGTCTGTATCAGCGTCGGTGTCGGCGTCTGTATCAGCGTCAGTGTCGGTGTCGGTGTCGGTCTCGATGTCGGTCTCGACTTCGGCCGTGTCCGGGTCTTTGTCATCGGGTTGGCAGCCCAGGGCCAATATCGCCAGCAACACCGTTGCGAATCGCATGCACTCTCTCCGAGGTTTGTCGAGCAACGCCAGGGTAATGCGATGACTTGGGCCAGGCACCGTCTAGAAGTCGGCGTTGTCCAACACCCACAGATCGTTCTCGAAGGAGTTCACACCCAGTGCCAAGGTCGTGCCGTCGGGCGAGGGCGAAGGCGCGAAGAGAAGGGCGGTGGGAATACTCCAGACCACCTCGTCACCGCCGTCGGGAACGACCTCGATCACCCGGTTGGGGTAGTGCTCGTCATCGCCCTTTGGCCAGGCCATACCGGTGAGATAGACGCTGCCACCGTCGGGCGCCCAGGCCGCGTAGTGGGGCACGTTCAGGTCGACCGATTGTTTGGTGCTCTTGCCCTCTACCAGGTCGAAGAAGATCGCAGATCCAGGGCGGAACAGCGCCAGGGTGATGCCATCGGGCGAGACATCCCACGCCCACCAGTGGTACTCCGCTGTGACCCCGGTGTCGGTGACCTCGCCGGTGTCGAGATCGAGCCACCTGAAGCGGGCGAGGGTGCCGGTGGGCTCGCTCACCATGCAGCGCCGCACCGTCTCGTCGGCGCAGCGCAGCTGGAACTGGAAGTTGGCGTTGCCGGGAGCCTCGAAGCGGTGTAGCTCTTCTTCGGGTTCACCCGGGCGTTTCCGAAAGATTGCCTGACCCTGCGAGAGCCCTTCGTCGCCCACGAGCAGGCGCGTGTAGACCAGATCCTCTCCGACGACGCGCACTCCGTGGTCGGGGATCGGGCCGTCCGCCAGGAGCTCGGGTTTTCCGCCATCCACGGCCTGACCGTAGATGTCGCCACTGCGGTCGGTGCGGCCGGTGCCCTGTCGCGACGCTCGGTCCGAGGTGAGCACGAGCCGCCCATCAGAGAGCCACGCCGATGGGGCCTCTCCCCATCCCTCTTTGCTGTGGGGACGGGCCTGCTTCGGCACGTCGAGGGGAACGAGCCAGGCCTCCTGCTCGAGGCGAAGGGCGAGGTAGGCCATGCGGCCATCGTTCGACGCCGACAGCCGACTCGGCAGCAGCCCTGTCCAGCGGTGGATCTCGGGGGCGTCGATGAAGTCCTGCTCGGTGGCGAGCTCTGCGTCGTGAACGGCGCGCAGCGACACCAGCTGGGGTTTGGCGCGCTCGTGGATGAATCCGTAGACCAGGGTGTCGGGTGCGAGCCACTCCAGCGTCGAGCCGCCCATGTGGATGATCTGCGCGGTCTCAAGGACCTTTCGGGAGGCGGACGCGTCGGCGGCCGTGATCTCCAGCCAGGCGCCGGGCCGGGAGACCGACTCGTAGATGCCGGCGATGTACTCCCCGGAGGGAGACCAGGCGATGGCGCCGGTTGCATCGGTCTTTCCGAGGCTTAGAACTCTCGTTCCCTGTCCTCCTCCTATGGGCACGACCCACAATCCCGTGCGATCGACGACCGCGACCCGCTCTCCGTCCGGAGAGACCGCCATGTGTTGCCCCTCCCGCTCCTGCAGCCACTCGACCTCGCCGTCTCGCGTGACTCGCACCAGTCCGTGGCGGCGCTCCCAGATGGCGAGGGCCACCATGCTCTCTCCGTCGGGCATGAAGTCGACGACACCGAACTTGCCCTTGACCAGGAGTTCGGCCTCGGCGCGCTTGGCCGGCTGTAGCCACAACCCCAGCTGGTCGGTGTAGGCGACCTCCTGGCCGTCCGGGGAGATCGCGACGGTTGCGATGAGGTCCTCTGGGGGTCTCGCGGTGAGCTGTTGATCGGAGAGGGTGAGCACCTCGGGAACCAGCGCTCGCGGGGTTGGTTCTCCCGTCCAGAGCAGCAGAGGAGTGAAGAGGAGGAGGAGCAGGGGCGCACATGCAACCGCCACAGCCAGCAGCGACGGCCTGAAGGTACGCTGCTGGACTATGGGGCTGCCGCGCCAGGAATCGAGCAAGGCGTCGCAGTCGGCGAAGCGCTCGTCCGGCTCCTGCTCCAGTGCCTTGCGCACGGTGCGGGCCATCCGGGCGGGCAGCCCGGGCACGACGCGATCCGCCGGCTCGTAGGTACCCGATCGGATCTGGTCGTAGATGGTGATGATGTCGAGCCCATCGAAGGCGCGCTGCCCGGTCACCAGCTCGTAGAGGATGGCCCCGAGTGAGAAGATGTCGCTGCGTTCGTCGGCCAACCGGGCGTCGCGGATCTGTTCGGGGGCCATATAGGCCGGCGTGCCCATGGGCCCTTTCGGGTGGGTCAGCTGGGGGTCGTGCTCCTCGGGCTCCATGTGCTTGGCGAGCCCGAAGTCTGCTACCTTTGGGAGGTATCCCTCTTCGGTGGGCACGAGCAGTACGTTGGAGGGTTTCAGGTCGCGGTGCACGATGCCGGCTCGGTGCGCGGCGGCGACCCCCAACAAGATGCCCTGGGCGATCTGGTCCGCACACTTCAGATCGACCGGCCCTTGTCGGAGCAGGTCGGCGAGGGAGGGACCCTCCACGTACTCGATGATCAGACCCGGGGCGCCGTCCACCTCGACCACATCGGTGACGCTGAGCACGTTGGGGTGCTTGAGCTGGCTCTGGGCTTGACCCTCCCGGATCAGGCGCTGGCGCACGCTGGAGGACACCCGGTGCAGGACCTTGAGCGCATGGGAGCTGCCCAGGACGTTGTGGCGCACCAGATAGACGGTACCCATTCCCCCGGCGCCGATGCGCTCCATGACGGTGTATCGCTCGAGCTCCCGCCCATGTTCGAGTTCTTCGGTGCCGTCGTCATCGTTCCAGGTCAGCGAGCTGGCGCTGGCTTCCACCCGGGCTTTTGCCATACGGTCCCGGGCTTCGGCGAGTCGGGGCAGGGCGGACGGCGTCGCGCTGAGGATCTCGGCGGCGAGTCGGGCGCGTACCCGGCACGGAGCGCAGCTGTCGAGGTGCTCGGACACCTCGGGGTGGGCCGCCCGTTCGACGAGATCGGCGTAGCTGGGGTGGGCGTTCACTCGACCGAACCGCGCACAAAAGAACTGCCGTGACCCAGCACCGCGAGCTGGCGACGCACCTCTCGCTCGAGCTTTCGGCGGCATCGCTGCAGGACAGAGCGCGCTCCGCTAGCGCCGGAAAGGTTCAAGAGCTCGGTGATGCGGTCCAGCGGGAGGTGCTCGGTGTACCAGAGGAAGACGACTTCTTGTTCTGTCGGATCGAGTACCGCCGCCGATGATCGGCGCATCAGCTCGGCTCGCTCTTGTCGGCGCAGCCCGGTCAGCACCCCGGTGGCCGGATCGGTCGGCTCGAAGAGGGGCTCGACGCCGACGGTCTCTTTCCGCTTGCGAACCGCGTTCATGCAGCGGTAGGTCGCGATCTTCAGCAACCAGGTGCTGAACTGCGCGTCGCCTCGGAAGGTCGCCAGCTTCTGGTAGGCCGTCAGCATCGTGTCCTGGGCGAGCTCCATGGCTCGCTCCGGGTTTCCCACGATGCGCACACAGACGGCGTAGACCAAGTCTTGGTGAGCAGCGAGGAGCGCGTCGATGTCGGCGACGAGTTGTTCCGCCGCTTCGGCATCGAGCTCCTCGGCCTTTGCGAGGCGCGAGGCAATGTCGATGGCATCTGGCGGGTGAGTTGCCACTGCCACCAAGCGTATTCGATTCTCTCCAAAACGGCCTCCTGGGACCGGCTGAGATTCTGCGCCCCGTCGACCACAACGTACCGTCCAAACGCAGTTTGGACGTTACGTTGTGCAGCGGCTGGGTCAGAATCATTTCAGGTGTGGCGCACGCAGTGCGTCACTTGAAGTGAAGTTTCGATGGGCACAACCGGAGCCTGCGACGGTTGAGCGCGTCGATCAGAGCTCTGGTGGTGTCAGATCATCGGTCAAAGGGCTAACCTCGACGCCTTGCATGATGGGCTGCAGCGCGCTTCCCGGCGCCGATGGAGCTTCGTGCAAATAGGTGAGTTCGCCGTCTTCGAAGTCTGCGGTGCTGTACAGGATCCAGGTGGGGTCGTCTCCACTCTGCAGGAAGACCTTGCCTTGTTTAGCTGTGGCCAGGCTCTGCCCCGTGCCGGCATAGCCGATGATGGGCAGCTCGTAGTGCACGCGTCCGAGGCCATCGAGCAGCTCCGAGCAGTCGCTGCCGGCGGCTTCGGCCACCACCGTGGTCACCTCCAGAGCAACCGAGCACCCGTGGCAGTCGTCATCGAGATTCACCTCCAAGGCCTCCATTTCCCACTCGCGCGAGCAGAGGTGGGTGCCACCCCTGTCGAACGCCTCTATCTGTTCCATGCCGTACCAAATCCCGGCGGGATCGCTCGGGGCGTCGAAGCTGCCCGATACGTGTGCCGAGCGGATCTCGTCCGATGAGTACAGCGGCTCCTCCGCGCAGGCGCAGACCACGAGTGGGACCATCACCGCGAGAAAACCGTTGCTGACCCTTGTCATAAATACCTCCGAAATGGCCGCTGACGCCGGTTTGCTTGGCGCGCGGCATTTGCCTTCACAGAACGGTGTCGTCAGCGAGGCTCGGATCACGACTTTCTCGTGAATTCAGATCGGATTGCGTATCGGGGCTGGACGCCCGCCCAGTCAGGGGCATTCAGTGCCGGCGTAGAGGCGGAAGGCGCGCAGCTCCACGTTGCGTCCAATGTAGTTGAAGGTCAGCCGGCGCGTACCATTGCCTCCGATCTCGACGCTGTTCGAGGTCGTTCCGGAGCAATAGGTACTTGCCAAGGGGAGATTTGTCACGTCGAACACGTTGATTCCCGCTCCCGGAGCGCCACCCAGGGGAGCGAGCGGGATCGCGGCACCACCGATGTCGTAGGCAGTCGTCACAACCCATGGCGCGGCGTCGTCATACAGGTCGAAACCCACGTTCAGAGCACAGCCCGGATCGGCCCCCTCGATGTCGTAGCTGAAGGCCTGGAACTGCCCGGTGTTGGTGGCGTTGTCATAGCTGAACGGCGCGCCATCCAAGTACAGGTCGGCGTAGAAGAACAGGCGCGTGTCCGGATCGGCCATGACTCCGAGGTCGGCGTCTCCGGGAACCAACAGGTAGGACGCCGCATCTCCACCAGTGAGTGGAGGGTCGTCGTCCATCGGGTTCGGAGTGCTGTCAAAGACGAGGTGGGTGAACGTCGCACAGGTCACCGCCGTCACCGTGGTGTCAGTGTCGGTATCGGAATCGGTATCAGCGTCTGTGTCTGCGTCGGTATCGGCGTCCGCATCTGCGTCGGAGTCGGTGTCAGCGTCCGATGTCTCTCCGGAGTCGATGGGTTCGCCCTTGCCGGTGCAACCCAGGATGACAAGCAGTGGCAGCGTCATCCGCATGGTCAGAGGGCTCGGTCGATCGCCGAGGAGATCGTGTCGAAATCAGGCGTGAAATCGGAGATCTTCTCCCTTCCTTTCCGGTTGATGATGACGGTGTACGGGGTGCCCTGGGTCTCGAACATGAGCATGGTCTCTGGCGGGCCGCCCTCGTCGGGTCCGAGGTCGTAGCCGTAGCTGCCCTGCACCTCGAACTCGTCGAGCTCGGCCAATCCGTTGTCCCAGGTGTTCACGGAGTCACCTTCGAATACCGTTTGTACGTAGAGAAAGACCACCTCTTCCTCGTCCCAGTACGCCTCTTCGACCTCTTGCATAACGGGGAACCCCCATTCTCGGCAGCCGGGTCACCAGCTCTGGAAGCAGAAGAGCACCACGACGAGGCCCTCCAGGTTCTCCACCGTCGGGGCGGCCATGCCCTTGGGCAGTCGGGTCCAGGCATCTACGGGCCAGTCCGGGTCGCCGTCGATGACCTTCTTGCTCTGCTTGTCGCGCCAGCCCGGTTCCTCCACCTCGGGAACGACCTCCTCCGCATCGCAGGTCCCAGGCAGAACGCAGTCGGAACCCTCTGAGTCGATGGATTCGATCGCGGGTTGGCAGGCGGCGAGGCCGAGTGCAGCGGCAAAAAGGGAGAATCTACGGACCATTGGGGCCTCCTCACTCGGGCTCCTATGGCTGTGGACCCGCGGGTAAACAGATTGATCGAAGGTTGATCGATTTTGCAGGAGGGTGGCCCGATGTGCCCTGGCTCTCGAAAAAACTTCGGCCAGAAGTGATCCGTTTGACGGCGCCCCGCCTCAATGGGTGGTGAGGTGACCGCGGACGTCCCGCGATCGCACGAACTGACTCCGGCCGACGAGGAAATGGTGACCGAGTGTTCCCAATGAATCCGTTGAACGCGCCCATGGCGCTCCCGCTACCGATGCTGACCGCGCAGACCGAGGCCTCTAGCCAGGTCGTCATCCATCTCCTGAACGGCGAGATCTGGCTGGCACGTGACTCCATGTGATCACGGGGCCTGGCGCTCCCGCAGCATCTCGTGCCAGCCCTCCTCGAGCCCGGTGAGCGGCGAGCTGTAGATCCGCTCGAATGCGCCCTCCACGACGCCGGCATCGTCCTCCACACACACCTCTCTCAGGAAGGTGCGCAGCGGCTCCACGCCGTGCTCATCGACCAGGTAGCGCACGAAAGATGCGGCGAAGAAGTAGGAGGAGTGGGCGTTCGGGCCGTTGTAGCCGCGAAAGGTCTTGTCCTCGAGCAGGCCTGCCAGGGGCGGCAAGGTGCCCTCGGAGAGCCAGCCCGCTGCAAAGTCGTGCACGTGCTTGCCGTCGGCTTCCTTGATGGAGAGGGCGTCCAGGGGATCTCCGGGCCGCCAGGTCCAGTTGCCATATGCCTCGGCGAAGCCCTCTTCCACCAGGGGAATGGTGCGGTGACGACCGGCCGCCAGGTAGCTGTAGACGTGGGCAAACTCGTGGAGCTGGCGGTAGCTCTGCAGGTGGAGCTGGCGGTGGTTGCGCAAGATCACCAGCCCTCTGTCGGAGCTGGTGGCAGCGCCCAGGGCGATGGCGTCGGGGTAGGTGAAGACCTCCAGCGGACCCGTGGGGTCGGCGTCGAGCAGGTCGACAAGGAGCTCTCGGTGGGCTTCGGAGGTCGTGGTGTTCATGCCATCGACCGGCTTGACGCCGGGGGCGGACCAGAAACGAAAGTGTTCGCTGTCATAGGTGAGGGTGAACCCCTCCGCTGCGGGATCGAGCACCGCTCGACCCCAGAGCTCTTGGGTCGACAGCGCGTTGCAGGGGCCGGCATCGTGCGGATTGAGGCCGAGAGCCTCCAGGGCGGGTCCGATGCTCGTCGCGACCATGCGGGTGTCGGCGCTGTACTGTTCTTGGGGATCGACCTGGCCAATCAGGGTCGCGGTCAGCCCCACCAGCCGGCCCTGTGAGTCGAAGACCGGTCCGCCAGAGTTGCCGTTGGAGGCATCATAGGTCGCCAGGAATGGGGCCTGGGTGATCGGTCCCCGCCAGGTCATCTCGCCCTCCACCGAGATCTCCTCGACGGGGCAGGGCGAAGCGAGGTTCCAGTGTTCCTGATACCCGTCGACGTTGCAGAGCGGCAGCCCCGCCGGGTTGGGGTCGGCCAGCCGCCCGAAGCTCACGCTGGGTGTGCCAGCGACCAGCTCGTAGCCCGCCGCCGCGCGGGCCTCGGGGGAGCGGCGCTCGACCCTCGGAAAGCCCGCTAAAAAGAGGGGATCACCGATCGGCGGCAGTGGCCCGACCTGGAGTGGCGGCAGCCCCTCACCGCGCCCGTCCGGCCCGGCCAGCCAGATCGCACCCACATCCACGGCGCCAGAATCTTCCACGACCACCCAGTGATGTTCGAAGTCCAGCTTGCCGGCCCGCACGGTCCGCAACCCGACCCGATGAACGGGTTTCCCACCTAGATCCGGGAGGATGACCGCAGATTGTGCAAGCGCTTCGGCGTCGGAGGCCAGGGAAACGACGCAGTGAGCGGCGGTGAGGAAGAGGCCCTCCTGGAGCAGCACGCCCGAGCAGTTGCCGTAGTGCTGGTAGGTGCACTCCCCGTCGGTGCACTTCCGCTCCGAGAGCCCCTGGCAGCGGTCGGTGTTCCAGGCAGCCACCTCGGGATCGACGCAGGTAGCCGTCCAGAGAGACTCGAGATCCTCCTCTTTCGCCTGGCGCTCTCCGTCGTGCAGCACCAGCTTTCCCACCCGCCCTCGAGCTGCATCGATGGCAGCCGCGGTCAGTGGCAGGCCACGCTCGGTCAGCCACTCGCCATCCACTTCGGCGAGGGGGAAGAAGCCCTCCCACCCCGCTACATCCGCGGCCGGGGCCTGTTCGGCAGCTTGCGGTGGGGTCGTGGGGTGGGAACAAGAGAGGAGCAATAATGGGAACATTGGACGCCTCTGATTCTACAGTTGGCGGTCAAGTCCTGCGTCTGCACCCATGACCTGCAAACTGACGAACATATGTTGGTAGAACCTACATAATCCGTAGTCGCCCCCGACGGCCCTTCGAAACCTGGAGAATATGTACGACAGCTCACAGCCCATGGGTTTGACTCCGGACTTGACCTCTTGTACCAGGGGCAAGGCACCGCCCGCGACGGTCATTTCGAGATCGACGTGGCTACTTCGCCCACCAGGTGAGCTTTCCATCTCCGAGGGTGATGACCGCACTCCCGTCTGCGCTCCAGGCCACGGCATCTGTAGCTGGCCCCTTCAGGAGACCGACGGGTCGGCGGCTCTTGACGTCCCAGACAACTGCCAGGGTGCGGGCGGCGACTACGACCTGACTCGCGTCCGGTGACATCGCCCAGAGTGTCGGTTGACCCGGCTGACTCGGCAGTGGCCGCCCGTCGATTGTGATGGCCCCACGCCAAGCGTCCGGGCGATTGTAGGGGTCCACGCACTGGATCTTGCCGTCGGCCAGGGTGCCCCCTTGACACCTCTCCTTGGTGTCGACGGCCTCACCGTCCCGCCAGACCTTGGTGACCCGGTTCCCGTCCGAGGTCAGCAGCGCGCCATCTGGGGCGAACCACACGTGCTCGATCGTGTCTCCGTAGTCCCAGGCCTCGGCGAAGGCAGTGTCCTTTTCGCCGTTGGGCAGCAGGATCTGGACCTTGTTGCCCACCGGGGCCACGGCGATCCGGCCATCTGTGGCGACCGACATGCTCTCGGCTCTGCCCACTCTCTGCTCCAGCTTCTTCCGCCAGCTGGATACCTTGGACAGATCGGCGACGGAGAGGTCTGCGAGATCGTCTCGATCCGGGCCAGATCCGCTCTTGAAGACGGTCCAGGTCCGCAGCTGGCCTCCGCCGTGCACCGAGTGCAGGGTGCGCCCGTCACCGGACCAGACCAGGCCATAGATGTCTTCGAGGGGCTGAACGAAGAGCTCTCTTCCGGTGATGGAATCGAAGACCGCCAGCTCGCCATCTCCGTCGACCGCCACCTTTCGGCCGTCTTCGGTGAAGGCCACACTCCAGCCCCAGGCCTCGATCTTCTCAGGTTTCTCGGGGGGCCTCCAGAGGTAGTTGTCGTCCTCGCCGACGGACAGGGCAACCGCCTGCTGATCGTCGATGACGGCGACGTGGGTCCAGTCCTGGCGATAGGCCACCGGCACGCTGCGCAGCACTTCACCGGTTCGGGTGTGGATGACCTGTAGATCCGACGAGTTGTCGCCGGCCGCGACGAACCACTCTCCGTGGCTGGCGAAGGCGAAGCTGGCGAGGTCCTCTCTGCCGGACTTGTGCAGCCGAGTCCAGGTCTTGGCGTCCCAGATCTCCATCCAAGAGGGGTCGTCCTCCTCGGCTACAGAGGCGATGAGCACCTCGCCGTCCGGGGACCACTGGACGAAGACGCTGCCCTCGATGATCTCTATTTCCTTGAGGATCTTCGCGGATTTCCAGTCGACAATCCAGGCACTTCCGCTCCAGTCACCGATGGCCAAGCGCTCCCCAAAGAAGTCGAGGTCGGTGATCTCGGAGGCGAAACCCCAGAGGTGCTGCACCAGCTTCCCACCGCGGTAGATGTGCACGGCACCAGAGTCGTCACCGACCGCGATGACATCGCCATCGGTGGCGACAGCGGACGGATACTGCATCCTTGGACCCTTCTGGGTGGGCGTCAGATCGGGCCAGGTCCAGCTCACGGCGCGCTCGCCCATGGCCACCAGCCGGCCGTCGCTCACCAGGATCTCGTTGGACTGACCCTCGAGGTGGGCCGTCACCCGATCGGCGCCCAGATCGACCACCGCGGTGAACGGCGCGTCGCCGGCCACGAAGACGGTGTCGGGCGCGACCCAGGCGATGTTGTAGACCGGGTGGCCGAAGTCCCAGGCAGTGCGGGGTTTGTCCCATTCCAGGGGCACTTTTTCGATGAAGCCGTCGCTACGACCGACATAGGCGTTCTTCAGATCGGGGTCGGCAGTGCAGCCGGTCCAGTGTTTGCCCTTCTCGAAGAAGACGATCCGGTCCTTGTCGAGGTCCCACAGTCGCACGTCGTTGTCGCAGAGCAACAGCCGCCGGCCGTCCGCGGAGAACTGCAGCCCGCCCATGTAGGAGTCGGTCGCCCAGCTGCCTATCTCGCGTCCGTCGAGGCCCATGATCTGCACGGCTCCTTCGCCCTCGAAGGCCAGGAGTTTGCCGTCCGCAGAGATCGTCGCGGCCTCTGGCAGGTAGCCATCGTGCTTGGAGAGGACCCGTCCGTCAGCGCTGTCCCGCACCACCCAGCCGCCGTCATAACCCTGGCTGGTGAGCATATAGTCGCCGACGAATCGGACATCTGCGCCGTCACTGACCCGCACCGTCCACAGCCTCTCGCCGTCGACGGTGCCATAGATCAGCCTCTCGTAGTCGTCCGCTGTGATGTGTTTGCCGTCGGGGCTCGGCGTGATCGTGTAGGCGTCGGTGAGCCAGGCGGGTCGGGGCGATGACGAGGCGATACCCGTGAACGAGGGTACGCGGCGGATCTTGGAGTGATCGAGCTCCCGGAGCTCCGGCTCGGGCACCACGACCGGCGAGGCGAGGGCTGCGGCACAGAGGATCAGGGCAACCATGACGTGTCCCATCGGTAGTGGTTGTCGCCGTCGGAGGTCACCAGGCCCTTGTCGGTCCACTCGGCGGCTCGGATCCACGAGTCGGCACAGGGCATGCGACCGAGGATCGCCGCGGTCTCCAGGTCGAGGAACTCGATCTTGTCCTTGTAGAAGGTGGCGATCTGTTCGCCCAGGATCGCAAACTCGTCGGAGTGGCTGTAGGGAAGATCCCGCCGCAGCCAGAGCGCCTCGCCATTGGATCGCGCCGCCCCCATGACTGGCGAGCTGCCCTCGTGGCGGGCGACGAAGACCAGGCGGCTCGCGTCGGCAAAGCGGATGGTCTGGACCGGCGCAGCAGCGCGCACCGCTCCGATCTCGGAGCCGTCGTCGATGTTCCAGAGTCGAACGAGATCATCGGTGCCGCCAGTGGCCAGCACCCGCCCATCCGGGGACACCGCAACCACGTTCGTGTAGCCGGTGTGGGCTCGGAAGCTCAGGGTCTGCTTGCCGTTCACGGTGACCGTTACCTCATGGTCGAAGGCCGCCTGCACGCGCCCGTCGGTGGACTGGGCGGTGGGCTCCGGCCAGGGATCGACCCGCTCCAGCACGTGAGGAGGCAGGTCTGCCTTTGCTTTTGCGGGATCCGGTGTGGCGACCTCGCTGTCGATGGCGAGCCCCACTTTCTCGAGATCGGCGATTCGAAACACGGCGACGCTCTTGTCGGCTGAGGCGACGACGATGTGCTGCCCGCGGGGGTCGATGGCGGTGGCGAGCGCCGCCATGACCGGGATCAAGTAGGCCTCGCCGGTCTTCAGATCGAGGAGGCGGGTGCGGTCGTCCGCGCCCCGCCACGCCAGCCACCGCCCATCGGCGGACAGGCTCGCCCCCAACCAGGAGGCCTCTGCAAGTCGGGATGTCTGCCAGGTGCCGGTATCCAGGGTCCACAGCTGGTCGTCGCCGGTGAAGGCGAGCACGTCGCCGACCCAGCCCACGAGATCATTCGCCTCCTGGTCGACGGTGTGCAGATGCTCCCCCGAGTCGACCCTCCAGATCCCGATGGTATCGGCGTAGGAAGCGGCAACTCGTCTGCCGTCTTCCGACATCTGCACGTCCCAGATCTCCGAGCCTGCATCAATTTTCTCGAGGATCTCCCCGTTCTCTCCGTCGACGATCACCACCTCGCCGTCGTAGCCCCCGTACGCCGCCACCGATCCGTCGGCCGCCGCGGAGGAGGCGTTGCCCATGGTGTAGCCGAGCTGTCCCGCCAGCTCCCAGAGCAGCTCGCGTTCCGGAAGCTGCAGCGCCCACAGTGTGCTTTCAAAGCCGATGATCCGGCCATCGACTAGATCGAGGTGTTCGGCGCCCACCGCAACTGACTGGGCGTCTCCGGTCCCGAGGGCGTCCCACATCCAGAGGCGATCCTCGTCGGACATCACCACCAGGCCTTCGTCGTCCATCGCCGCCACGCGCATCTCCTCGGGACCGCGGCCGGAGGTGTCGACGATCGCCTCTCCCGTCTCGGCGTCGACCACGTTCAGTGCGGTGTCGGCGCTCACGGCCACCGAGCTGCCGTCGGCGGAGATCGCGACCTGGTCAGCACCATCCGGGAACACCGCAGAGACCGAGCGGCGCTCCAGGGGCTCGAGGTCCCAGACCACCAGCCCGGTCTCGTAGTCCCAGACGGCGAGGCGCCCGCCATCGGCGCCGAGATCTGCGGCACTGGGGTCACCGACCGCGAACACCAGCTCCGACTGGAGCTCTCCGGCGACGGAGTACCTGGAGATGTGCGCCTCGATGTCGGGATGGGAGTCGAACTCCTTGTACCCGAGGGCACCGAGCACGGTGAAGCCCTCGTCGGTGTAGGCCACATCGACGATTGGGCCCACCTCCAGCTTCCGGGCAAAGGTGCCGTCGAGTTCGAAGAGGGCGAGGCCTCGCCAGCTGTCGGGCACCAGCACCCCGTGGGGGCCGATCCACATCTGCTCGAGACCACTGGACACGGTCACGCCGTCGCCGGTCTCCTCCTCCTCTCCGAGGACGGCGACGACCTGTCCATCGCGCCAGATGAAGGCGTTTCCCTGGGTATCGGAGGTGGCCATCAGGTCTTCGTGCACTGCCAGAGCACTGATCTCCTGCGCGTGCTTCACCGGCAGGGATCGGGAGGTCCAAGCTTGGAGATCCCACACCTTGATGTCGCCGAGGGCATCTGCTGTGACCAGCCCCCGGTCGCTGCTGAAAGCCAGCTTCAGGATCGCGCCGTCGTGGCCCGTCAGATCCCCGGCGGGCTCGCCGGTGGTGGCGTCGAAGAGCCTCACCTGGTCCTCGGCCGCCACCGCGAGCAGATGGCCGGAAGGGGAGATAGCCAGTGGGCTCTCGTAGGCCAAGTGCTGGAACGGCCTGGCGTTGAACACCGCCGCGGCGTCTTCGAATGGGTCGCTGGCGGCACCCGCTGAAATGGGCGTGACCTCTGCGGCTTTTCCGGAAGTCGCAGGCGCGGACGCCGCCGTGGGAGGGGCTGACTTGGGGCAGCCGATCAGCAGGGCAACCAGTGGCAGAAAGGAGCGCACGCCGCAGCCTACCTCAAGGCCCATCCTGGGATCCCGCCGTGTCACGGCGGCTTGGTATTGGGGCGACATCGATGGTCTAATCTCGTGCGTCCCACGGGAGATACGATGATCAGGCTGTCCGAGATTTCGGTGTTTACCCTCTTTCTAGCGCTGTTTTCTCTGACGGTGGCATGTGGTCATGAGGAGGATCCGAATCCGGATGGCACCGAAACCGACGATGTCACTGGCGATGACGATGACGATGACGACGACGACGCGTTCTGCCCTGGAGACGAGCTGGCGCCTTGGGCTGGCGGGTCCAGCTACTACTCGCAGTGGACCAACGGACCGTCGGACGACCCCACCCACTTCCCGATTGCCGTCTGGCTCCAGGCACCGCGAAACGCCGCTGCCTATGCCGATATCGGGGTCAACACCTTCATCGGACTCTGGGACGGCCCCACCGACGATCAGCTGGACGAGCTTGCGGCAGAAGACATGCCGGCGATCTGCTCCCAGAACGACCTGGGCCTCTCCCGCGTCGACGACCCGACCGTCATCGCTTGGAGCCAACAGGACGAGCCGGACAACGCGCAGTCCGACGGCAACGGCGGCTGGGGTCCGTGCGTCGACCCCAGCGATGTTCAGGCTCTCGGAGACCAGATGCGCCAGGCCGATTCGACGCGCCCGGTCTATCTGAACTTGGGTCAGGGCGTGGCCAATGACGAGTGGGTTGGCCGCGGCGTGTGCACCGACCAGGACGACGACTACCCCGACTACATCGTCGGCGCCGACATCATCTCCTACGACATCTATCCAGTGACGAGTACCGGCGAGAACTTGGCCGGCAACCTCTGGTTTGTGGCGACAGGTGTCGAGCGACTGCGGGAGTGGGCGAACTATGAAAAACCCGTCTGGAACTGGCTCGAGACCACCCACATCAACAACCCCGACGTGCGCCCGACGCCAGATCAGGTGCGAACCGAGGTCTGGATGTCGCTGATCGCGGGGTCCATGGGCATTGGCTACTTCTGCCACGAGTTCGCGCCGGGTTTCATCGAGGCTGGGCTGCTCTCCTACGACGACATCACCGCCGAGGTCGGCGAGATCAACGCCCAGATCAACGAGCTGGCGCCTGTGCTGAACAGCCAGACCGTCTCCAACGGGGTCACGGTTTCCTCCTCGAATCCCGACGTTCCGGTGGCGGTGATGCTGAAGCGGTACGCCGACGCCACCTACCTGTTTGCGGTCGCCATGCGCGACGACGCCACCAGTGTCGAGCTCACCTTTACGTGCATTCCGCCGGGAGCTTCGGCCGAGGTGCTCGGCGAGGATCGATCCGTCGCGCTCACGGATCGAACGCTAGCTGACGAATTCAGCGGGTACGAAGTGCACTTGTATCGGATACCGCATTAGCCGGCTTGGGGCGAGGCCCTCGTTCTCGGTCAGTCTGGCCAGACGATTGGCCGGTGTGCTTCCGCGTCATCGGGGGACACCAGCTCTTGGGATCTGGCCATCACATCGAGGTCCAACTTCCGCATTTGCATGTACGGGTCCCACCGGGAGATGTCTTCCACACGCTGCTCGACCAGCATCCGACGAATGGCGCGGCCATCCCGCTCGACCTTGACTGACGTCCACACCGTCATGCCGAGATGCTGCTCGATATCGGCTACTATCTTTGCCCACTTTCCTTCGGCTTCCACCAGGCCCAGGCAGGGATAGCTCTCGCAGTCGAGCTCCACCAGCTCGCCCAATCCCGCCTCCATCAATGCTTCGCCGCCTTCCTGATAGTGCAGTCTTGTCGAGGCCTGAACGTCGGGATCGTCCCAACCGGTAGCTTCGCCGTAGAAATGCGCGATCGTCTCTTCCCCGCGCTCGAGGTCGCGCTCCTCCAGATGAGCGGGTTCGGGAAGGGGAGGGCTCGAAAGCGCACGTCGCCTGGGGCGATTGGGCTTGACCAACCTTTCTCCTCGGTCGGCGGACTCGGCGGATTCGGTTGTTTCGGCGCCGGGATTCGGCAGATATCGGGATCCGACGCGAATGCCCAGGACGATGGAAACACCTATGACAAAGCCGATCACTGCACTCTTCACTGTTCGAGCTCCTCGTGCACTCGCTCCTCGATTCGCTCGAAGTTGCTCTGGGCGGTGCGATGGCTCATCGCCCTCATCAGCCTGTAGACAAAGAGACTCTCCGTGCTCGGCCTTGGGACTGGGGCATCGAGGAACGCTACCTCTGTGCTCACCGCCCGAGTCTTGCCGGCACCCATGGTTCCGCGATCGACGTACGCATGGGGAAACTGTTCGACAATCCTGTCACGCAGCTCCTCGTCCCTCTCGAATCCCATGAGGGAGGCGACGCATGGATACTCGGAGCAGTCTACGGCCATCACCTGTTCGTGGTGCACATGCAACGCCAGGAATTCTTCGACCTCGGCTTCTGTGGGCTGCACGATGGACGCAGGCGAGGGTGGCCGCCCCCAGGTGTTGATGAACTTGGCTCTCCGTTGGGTCACGACCGTCGAGCTTGGCGGCGGCGCTCTCTCCGGCAGGGCAGTCGGGAGCCTCTCGACCTCGGGGCGCTCGAACACGGGCTCCTGGAGTGGCTCCTGATGCGGCCGGGTTCCCTCAGATCCGGCGATCTGCGGTAGGGGAGCCACGGCGCCAATGCAACACCCCAGCACAAGGCCCAAAATGCCTTTCGAACGCCAGGAGTATTCGGTATCATTCATTCTGCATGACCTCCCCCGAGAAGGCGGGTCCCCGGCGCTTCAGCACCTCGTACCAGTGGTCGATCGTCGCTCGGATCCTGGGGTTTCGGAGCAGCTCTGGGTGGGTGAGCAACCACATATCACCGATCGGCTCCGGTTCGGTCAGGGCGATCAGCCCGCGGGTCAGCCGTGGGCAGCCACAGGTCAACACAGTCACCCCGGCTCCGGCCCTTGCCGCCTCCACCACCGAGAAGGCGTCGTTGGTGCGGAACGCCCAACGCCCTCCGCCGAAGCGCTCCCTGTAAGTGTCGATGATCGACCACCCCGCGAGGGAGTCGACCCGACCGAGCCACTGGCGGTCCTCCCACGGCACGTCGAGCATCGCGGGTACACCATAGACAGCCTGCGCAATGCCACAGGGGCGGCGCCCGACCAAGTCGTTGCCCCGTTTGGACCGGGATCCAGCCAGACGCAGTGCGATGTCGGCCTCGCGCTTGGAGATGTCTCGATCCTGGTCTGAGCCGATGAGCTCCAGCTGAATCCCGGGAAAGGCCGCCGCGAAATCACGCGCATCCTCGACGAGCTCGACGGCGAGGATGGCGGGCGTGGTGAGCCGGACCGAGCCCTCCATGTGCGACTGACCACCGAGCATGCGCGCCTCGAGATCGAGCAGCTCGGCCTCGATACGCTCGGCTGTCACCACCATCTGGTCGCCAAAAGAGGTCAGCAGCGGGCCACCTCGCAGCCGCTCGAACAGAGGCTGTCCGCAAGAATTCTCCAGGGACCGCAGACGCCGCGTGACGGTGGTCTGGTCGACGCTCAGCGCCCTAGCGGCGGCAGTCAGCGAGCCCTCGCGGTGTACGGCGAGGAAGAAACGCACGTCGCCCCAGTTCTCTACCTGCATATCTGCAGCATAGCTGAGCAAATATTCGAGTTCAACTCGCGCAGAAGCGGACTTACCTTGGAATGTGTCCACAGGAATACCGAGAGGTTGAAGATGCTCATCGAGACCACCATCGAAGTCGACTCCCCAATCACCAACGTCTGGCAGCTGTTCGGCGAGAACTTCGCGGACATCGCCGACTGGGCCAGTGCGATCTCAGAGTCGAGTCTGGAGGGGCAGCTCGGCGAAGGGGCAGTGCGAACGTGCCATTTGAAGGCAGTCGGTCCGTTTCCGGCGGGCGTCGTCACTGAGGAGCTCACGACCTTCGACCGCCGAGGCTACCGACTGACCTACCTGGTGACCTCGGGAGTGCCGGCGATGATGAAGCGCGTCGAGAACGCCTGGACTTTCGAAGATCTCGCGGGTGGAGGGACCCGAATCACCAGCCGACTGGAGTTCAGGCTCCAGTGGTGGGCGCTGCTGATGACTCCAGTCGTCTACAGCCAACTGAAGGGCACGATGGCGGGGTTCGTGAAGCAGCTGCGCCGACACACCGAGGGTTCGAGGGTCGGGGTCCCTGCCGCCGCGCAGGCCTAGTCTGGGTCAGGCTCGGCTGGGACGGACGTGACCAACATGGCGAACGCCACCACTTCGAGGGCGAACCCCAGGATATTGAAGGTAAAAAGTGCGGATATGGCCCCAGCGATGGGAAGCCATACCGCCCACCTCGGGAATCTGCCGGTCCACAGCCCGCGCACCGCCAAGAAGACCTCCGTCCCGGCGAGGATCATGGAAGGGACGTAGAGGATGCCGAGAGCGACCCAGATCAGGCTGATGAACCAGACCGTGGACAGCAGGAGAGTGAGCGAGGCCCCCACAACCATGATCCACAGCCCCATGGTTCGTTGCCCGACGCCCGCCCCACGACCGGCAACCGTGTTTACGACTCGGGTATCGGCGATCCGATCGTGGACGGTGCGGCGAGTCGGCTCGAAGATGAAGAGGGCGTCCACCAATGAGGCCATGCCCCACAGACCCATGCACGGTATCGCGACCAGGAAGTCCAGGAACAGCACTGGCCAGTCTCGCAAGACGACGCCCCGGAGGAAGCCGACCGCTTCGCCATCGGGGCGCTCGATGCGAATCCCGATCGCGATCTTCCCCATGGACTGACCGCGGCGGCTGACGAGGATCCACTGGGTCACGCTGACCATCAGCGCCAAGGTGGCGGCAAAACCGACTAGGGAATCTGAAGGTTCCGCGCCGGGTTTGGTGAATGCAAGGAAGACGAATGGGAGGGCGAAGGCACCCCACCACAGGATGTTGTCGCCGATGCGGGCAAGCAAGCGGAGCCCGGGTGACGCCAGATCCTCCGACCCGCCCTCCGCAGTGGCGGGAACCTCATCGACACGTGGCGGGGCAAAGACGTTGTCTTCCACCGAGGACATTGGGCTCCGGGGCATTTCCTCGGACAGAGTACACCGTCGTGGGCAGCGTCTGTTGTCGCTCGGTGCCAAGTCTGTTACGCAAGTGGTGCCGATACGGATTTCTTGTGTAACACATGGTCGAAGACTTCCTCCGCCGCTACCCGTTGAGCCTCCGCGAAACTCTGGTCTCGCCGCTGGTGTTTCGTCACGTCGTGCCCGAGCTCAGCGACGCGCCACATCCTGGTGACGCCCTTCTGCGGGATCTTGCGAGGTTTGCTGGGCACCGAGACGGGGCGATCCGCACTGCGCTGTCCCGCCTGAGATCGTCGGGAGAGCTGGAACGTTTCACGGACAAGGCGGGTCGCGATTGCTATCACCTCAACGATTGGCAGCTGGTGGTCAGCGCGGTCGCGGCGGGCGAGCAGCACCCCGACGGCGTCATCGTGGCCATCACCACCTTCCACAAGGGTCAAGAGACGCATCGCAAATACGTGAGGCAACTCCTGGAGTACAGCGGGTTCCAACCTCTGGCGCGCAACGCGTTCGTGAACGGCATCGTCGACACCTCGCCGGTGGAGAAGGCCCTGGAGGAACGCGGGATCCGCGAGAGCTTGTGGCTGTTCCGAAGCCAGGCCGACGACCCAGCGCTGCTCACGCGACTCGCACAGGTGTTCGATGTCGGCGCCCGCGCCCGGGTGTTGGAGCAGCTGCGTGTCGATCTCGAGGCCTTCCTCGGCGAGCCCGGCATCGACGGCAGGGAGTTCTCCCGCCGGATCATGTGCGTTGGTCCAATTCAATACCGGATCTGCTTCCAAGAGGAACCGCCGCTACCCAGTGCGATCCTGCCCGCGGACTATCCGCTCGTGGCCGCCCGCACCGTGTTGGCCCGGTTCCTGGAGCTCCGGGGCGCCGATCTACTCGAACACTTCAAGGAGCTGTCATGAACAACAAGCGTGTCGTAGTCATTGGTGGCGGGATCGCGGGCTTGTCGGCGGGGTGCTACGCCCGGATGTGCGGATACGAGGTGGAGGTCCTCGAGGCCCACACGCTGCCTGGCGGTCTGTGCACGTCGTGGACTCGACGGGGATACACCTTCGACGGCTGCATCCACTGGCTCACCGGCGCCCGAGAAGGCTCGAGCTTCTACCCTTTCTGGCGCGAGGTGGGGGCGTTGCCCGGCCCGGAGCTGTACGATCACGACGCTTTCTACTCCTTTGTCGGCGAAGATGGCCGCACATTCACCCTGTGGTCCGACGCCGATCGTCTCGCCGAGCACATCGCCGAGCTGAGCCCCGTCGATGCTGCAGCCGGTCGCGCCCTGGCCGACGACATCAAGAAGCTGGCGGCCGCCGCTCCCATCCCCATGCACAAGGCCGCGAGCCTGATGTCGATGTGGGACAAGGCCAGGATGTACTGGGGGATCTTGCCGATCATGCCCCTCTTCGGCCGCTACGCCAGCCAGCGTCTCAGTGACTTCGCCGCCGGCTTCCAAGACCCGCTCATCCGCTTCGGGTTGGCCAACTCGGTGAGAGCGCCGGAGTGCATGGCGACCGCCCTCCTGTTCACCATGGCCGATCTGCACGCCCAGCGATCGGCCTACCCAATCGGCGGATCGCTGGCCTTCGCTCGTCGCATCGTCGCCAGGCTCGAGTCCCTCGGCGGCACGCTGCGAATGGGTGCCCGGGTCGCCGAAATCCTCGTCGAGGACGGTACAGCCGTCGGCGTGCGGCTGGCCGCGGGTGAGGAGATCCGGGCCGATCACGTGGTGACAGCGTGTGATCTGCGGGTCGTGCTCGATCACCTCATCGACGTTCCCTGCGACGCGTCGGCCTTCGAGAGGCTCTTCGACGAGTGCGCAACGTGGAGGTCCTGTGTGCTGGTCAGCCTCGCCTTCTCGAAGCCCCTCGAGGATCCGCCCGACTGCATCGGCGAGACTCATGTCTACGACGAACCCCGCGAGATCGGGCCTTTCTCCTATGATCTTGCGACGATCAAGCACTACGCCCACGACCCCACTCTCGCGCCGGAGGGCCACAGCATCGTCGGGGTGATGATCGACGCTCCCCGCGGCCTTTTCGAGGATCTACGACGTGGTGACCGCGAGGCCTATGAGCACCTCAAGGCACAGATCTGCCATGAAGCCGTGGCGATGGTCGAGGCGCGGTATCCGGAGCTCGCCGGGGCCCTCGAGGCCTCGGACGTCGCCACGCCGGCGACCTTCGAGCGCTACACCTCCAACACGTGGGGCGCCTATATGAGCTGGGTCGAGACGCCGGAGAACACCTCGTTCGTTCGCGACCTGCAGCAGACGCTACCCGGGGTGAAGAACCTGTGGTTGTCGGGGATGTGGCTGGCTGCTCCGGGCGGCCTTCCAAGCGCCCTGAAGTCCGGACGCGACGCGGTTCAGCTGCTCTGCGACGCCGATGGCCGGGCCTTTACGCCCGGGGTTCCGGCCTCACCAGACAGCGCAGCACCGGGGCGTGAGCGCTCCATCGAGTACTCGATACCGTAGGAATTCGGGTCGGACAGAAGAGAATGAGGTGATATGTCCAAGACGATGAGGACAGGGCCCACATATGCCTAGCGAACACGGCGACCGTTTCGTTCACGATGACCAGGCGGATGCATATGACCGCAACGTTCAGCGCGGGTCGGATCCCTTCCGTGCCGGCTACAGCGCGGTTCTAGACTGGATCGCCGCGCAGACAGTCGGCCGGAAGCGCATCCTGGAGCTAGGTGGCGGGACAGGCAACCTCACGCTTCGTTTGCCACCATCGGCTGCGATCACTTCGGTGGACTTGTCGTCACGCATGCTCGACCACGCTCGAACCAAACTGTCGGGGCGTGAGGTCAGCTTCGTACAACAGGACCTGCTGGACTACACCCTGCAAACCGACCGCGCCTGGGACGCTGTGGTGAGCACGTACGCGGTGCACCACCTCGAGACTGCGGAAAAGAAGCGCCTGCTCACGGCTCTCGCCGAGCTGGTGCCCGACGGTGTGATGGCCTTCGGCGACTTGATGTTTGCAGACGAGCAAGCGCGGGAGCGGGTTCTGACCGAGCTGCCCGAGGTGCGCGAGGCCGTGGAAGACGAGTTCTTCTGGGACGTCGCCGAGAGTGTCGGCTGGCTGGAGGAGCTGGGGCTCCGGGTGGAAGTGCGACGCTTTTCGGCGCTGTCTTGGGGGATCTGCGCGCGCCCATGATGAGCAGCGTGACATTCGTGTCGAGGGCCAGACGACCGGATGGCGCCGACCAATTCGTTTCGATAGAACCTCGTCACCCAGGATCGGGAGTTCAAACGGTTTTAATGAGGCCAGCGCTCTGTGTCTTTGCGCTTGCGGTGTTCGGAGCGTGCGGCTCTCAGACTCCGGTGGAGGGGCCTGCCCAGGTGTCTCCAACCCCCTCAGCACGGAGGGCGCTGGCCGAACATGCCGTCGCGGAGGCTGCAGCCCTCCTCAAGGGCGGAGATCAGACAGGCGCGGCAGAGAGGGCGAACTATGCGCTTTCTCAGGAGCCGTTCAACCGGCGGGCGCGCATGGTATTGGGGCAGATCGACTACGCCGCCGAGGACTATGCAGGCGCCGCCGGGAGATTTCGTTCGGCTCAGCAGCTGAGACGCGATCTCTCTGGACACGAGTGGCTCGGGCTCACCCTTCTCCAACAAGCTGCGGCAGCGGAGCCGACGGACGCCATCGCTCTCGCCGAAGCGGCTGCCGCGGAGTTCGCGGGAGCTGTGAGTCTGCAGCCGTCGAGCGTCAATGCCCGCCACAACCTCGGATACGCGCATCGGCTCTCGGGTCGCCACCCGCAGGCGGTCGTCGTTCTCCAGAGTGTTGTCGCCGAGCGGCCAGACCGCGTTGTCAGCTGGTACGAGCTCGGCATGGCCCACGCGGCCGCTGGGCAATCCGAAGCGGCAGACGTGGCATTCCGCCGGGTCCTAGAGCTCCAGCCCACTCATGGTGCCGCACGTCGCGCTCTCGGGGACTAGTAGCAGCACACGACGGTTCGCCAGGCATCTGCCCACGCCTTGGTGTGCTGGCACTGCACGTTGTAGGGCGGATGGCCTGCCTGGTCGAGGTTGCCCTGGACGTCGCAGGCCTCGTTGTCGCCGCCCATTCCTGGCGTGGACTCGTGCTGGGTGGAGGTGATGTACCAATGATCGCCTTCTGCCCAGGAATAGAGGCGGAGCACGCCCGCTCGTGTCGCCTGGGTGACCTCGCCGGCGGAACACAGCCGGAAGCCGTCCGCAGCGCAAGTATCCATCGCCGTCCACCAGTCCTGTCCCGTTGCATAGGGCGTCTCGGTGTGGATGCAGACGTTTCCGATCTTGGCCATCCCAGCGGGACAGCCGCTGGTGATCACGCCGCTGACCGCGAGGTCTCCGGTGATGTCCAGCGCTGCTCCCGGAGTGGGGTTGTTGATGCCGACGTTGCCGGTGTAGTTGATGGTCCCGGCGTTCTCGACCCAGAAGGAGTCGCCGGTGGGTCCGGTTGCGCCCGTCGGCCCGGTCGGTCCCGTTGCGCCTGTCGGTCCGGTCGGTCCCGTTGCGCCTGTCGGTCCGGTCGGCCCCGTTGCGCCGCTCGGTCCGGTCGGTCCCGTTGCGCCGCTCGGTCCGGTCGGTCCCGTTGCGCCGCTCGGTCCCGTCGGTCCGGATGCCCCAGTTGGTCCCGTCGCGCCGCTTGCGCCGGTCGATCCGGTCGGTCCCGTTGCTCCGGTGGGTCCGGTTGGCCCCGTCGCGCCCGTTGTTCCGGTCGCGCCGGTCGTGCCGGTCGATCCCGTTGGTCCGGCTGCGCCCGTTGGTCCCGCCCCGCCCGTCGGTCCGGTTGCGCCCGTTGGTCCCGCCGCGCCAGTTGGTCCGGCTGCGCCGGTTGGTCCGGCTGCGCCCGTTGGTCCGGCTGCGCCCGTTGGTCCGGCTGCGCCCGTTGGTCCCGCTGCGCCCGTTGGTCCGGCTGCGCCGGTCGGTCCGGCCGCGCCCGTTGGTCCCGCTGCGCCAGTCGGTCCGGCTGCGCCCGTTGGTCCCGCCGCGCCAGTTGGTCCGGCCGCGCCGGTCGGTCCCGTTGGTCCGGCTGCGCCCGTCGGTCCCGCCGCGCCCGTCGGTCCCGCTGCGCCGGTTGCGCCCGCACAGTCGGCTGCGTCGCAAACCCCAGATCCATCCATGTCTTCGAGTCCGCCACAGAGGTAGTCGGCGTTCAGATCCCAGCAGGAGATTCCGTCCGCGCCAGTTGGACCGGTCGGGCCGTCACGACCGTCGGCGCCCGTTGGACCGGTTGGGCCGTCGCGCCCGTCGGCGCCAGTTGGACCGGTAGGGCCTGTCGGGCCGTCGCGCCCGTCGGCGCCAGTTGGACCCGTAGCACCGTCGGCGCCGGTTGGACCGATGGGGCCGTCACGACCGTCCGCTCCAGTCGGACCCGTAGGACCGGTTGGGCCGTCGCGCCCGTCGGCGCCGGTTGGACCGTCGCGACCGTCCGCTCCAGTCGGACCCGTAGGACCGTCGCGCCCGTCGGCGCCAGTTGGACCGGTGGGACCAATCGGGCCGTCGCGCCCGTCGGCGCCAGTTGGACCGGTGGGACCGGTGGGACCGGTGGGACCGGTGGGACCGTCGCGACCATCCGCTCCAGTCGGACCAACGGCTCCCGTTGGTCCAACCGCGCCTGTGGGGCCGGCTGCTCCCAAGCAGTCGGCCGCGTCGCAGACACCTGATCCATCGATGTCTTCAGGTCCGCCGCACAGGAAGTCGGCGTCCAGATCCCAGCAGGAGATTCCGTCCGCGCCGTTCCGTCCGTCCACTCCGTCCACTCCGTCCGCCCCATCGGGCCCCATCGGGCCCGTGCAGTCCGCCGCGTCGCAGCTGCCAGATCCGTCGATATCCTCGTTCAAACCGCACAAAGAGTCGGCATCCAGGTCCCAGCAGGAGACACCGGGCGTTCCCGCGGGTCCAGGTGGGCCATCCGCTCCGGTCGAGCCATCTGCTCCGGTCGGGCCGGGCGCCCCATCTGCGCCGTTCTGGCCGGGTTCTCCCTGTGAGCCGACGCAGTCCAACGTGTCGACGACCCCATCTCCGTTGAAGTCCTCCAGGTCGTCGCCGACGCCGTTCATGTCCAGATCCCAGCAGTGCAGGCCTGGGGGACCGTCCTGCGGTAGTCCGGTATCCCCAACGGCCGCGTCATCACCTTTGCACCCAGCTGCGATAAGGAGGACGGCACAAAGCAGAGGAGAACCAAGGAAGATACGCACTTTGACTCCAGTAGGGGGAGTGAGGACATAGAATGCCACTCCCACAGTCGCCCTCGATCCTACTCTGGAGCGACCCTCGTCGCCTGATGAATCCGTTAAAAGAGCCAACCCAGGAGGCTTCGATGCGAGCCCTGCTCCTCGCCGCATGCCTGTCCCTCGGCATCGGCGGTTGCGGTGACGCGGCGACAGAGGCCGTTCCACCCACAGAAGTGCCGGGAGCCCCGGTTCAAGAACCAGCGGCCGCCGAACCCGAGGTGCCCTCCCAACCGGTGGTGTGGATCCTCGAAGAAACTGCCCACCCAGCACTGACCGACCCGGGCAGGGCCACCGTCCAGGCGCCCGAGCAGTACAAGGTCAGGTTCCTCACGACCAAGGGCGACATCGTGGTCCAGGTCCATCGCGCCTGGGCACCGCTGGGCGCCGACCGCTTCTACAACCTCGTCGACATCGGCTTCTTCGACAAGGCGAGCTTCTTTCGCGCGGTGAAGGGTTTCATGGTCCAGTTCGGAGTGAGCGGCTACCCCCAAGCGACTCGGGCCTGGTCCGATGCCACGATCGATGACGACCCCGTCCTGCAGTCCAACAAGCGCGGCACGCTGACCTTCGCCAAGCCCCGCGCACCGAACAGCCGCTCCACCCAGCTGTTCATCAACTTGAAGGACAACCCCAAGCTCGATCAGCAGGGATTTGCGCCCTTTGCAGAGGTGATCGAAGGCATGGACGTCGTCGATTCCCTGTACACCGGGTACGGCGACGCCGCTCCACGAGGGCGAGGGCCAGACCAAGGACGGCTGAAGAGGGAAGGGGGCACCTACCTCGCGAAGTTCTTCCCGGAGCTCGACGGCATCAGCCAGGCGACGATCGTCGACCCACCGAAGGCCGATTGAACAGGTTCACCGCCATAACCGCCGCCCTCGGGCTCTCTCTCTGGTCCGGATGCAGCTCGAGCGCGGACCGACCGAACATCATCGTGGTCCTCACCGACACACTCCGAGCCGACTACCTGGGTACTTACGGCTTCCAGGGCGACATCTCCCGCCACATCGACGAGCTCGCCGGGGAGTCGGTGGTCTTCGAAAACTGCTTCACCCAGGCGCCGTGGACCAAGCCGTCCACCGCGTCCCTGTTCACCTCGACCTACCCGCGGGTTCATCAGCTCACCAACCACAAGGGCATGTTCTGGAGCTCGTCGGACGACGAACTCTTCGAAACCGGCGTACTCCCGAACGACCTCGTCACCCTCGCCGAGGGCCTGAAGGCGGCCGGATACCAGACCGGCGGGTTCGTAGCCAATCCATGGATCACCGGGGAATTCGGTTTCTCTCAAGGCTTTGACAGGTACTACGACGAGGCGACGGGGCGCGCCCTGCCCGCCGACATCTTCCTCGAAGCAGCCCGCGACTGGCTCGACGAGATCTCCGCAGATCAGCCTTTCTTCCTGTATCTCCACCTGATGGACGTGCACGATCCCTTCGAGGCCCCGTACACCGATGCCCGTGCGCTTCGGGACAGCCCCTCGCTGGGAGCTGAACGCCAGCTCTCCGAGCTCCCACCCTCCTACCTCGAGCCCGGCTCGACCTCGCTGAGTGTCCGGCACTGGCGCAGCCGATATGCGGCCAATGTCCGAGAGTATGACCGCAGGCTCTCGTTCTTTGTCGACGAGCTGCGCCACACCGGGATCCTCGACGAGAGCTACCTGGTGTTCACGTCTGACCACGGCGAGGAGCTGTACGAGCACGGGCACTGGGCTCACGGCTACACCCTGCATCACCACCAGGTTCACGTTCCCCTGTTCATCCGGGCTCCAGACGCCGAACATGGCGGAGAGAAGGTCACATCGGTCGTGCAGAACATCGACCTGATGCCGACACTGGTCTCGCTGGCGGGCGCCGAGATCCCAGCCTCCGCCCAGGGCAAGGACCTCTCCGGCTTTCTACGGGGAGTCGCTCCGGCGAGAGGCCGGTACAGCTTCGCTTCGGCCGCTCGGTTGGAGCCGGGCAGATACTCGGTCCGAAGCCACGAATACAACCTGATCAAAGACCTGAACACCCAGGAGACCTGGCTCTACGACCTCGAGAACGACCCCGGCGAGCTGTACAACCTGGCCCAGATCGAGCCCAAGCTGCGCGAGAAGCTGGAGCAGGTGCTCGTGCGGCATCTGAAGAGGATGGAGGTACGCGGCGGCATCGCTCCCGAGACCCGGACGGTCGACGATGAGCGCATCGAGCAGCTCAGGGCACTCGGCTACGTGCGCTAGGCTTTGGCATGAGTCGAAAGAGCAGCCCCTTCACGCTCCAGCTCACCGAGACACGTATCCTCATCGATCCTATCGAGGCATTGGACGCGCGGATCCTTGAAGATCTCTGGGAGTTTCGGTTGCGATTCGTGGACATCAAGCCCGATGTCGGCCTGGACGTGGACAAACGATTGTTCAAGTCCAAGGTCGGGCGTGGGGGTTCGGTCGTCAGGTTCTACGACCGGAACGACGCGCTGGTGGCCTTCTTCGACTTCCGCGGCCAGGCGACCGAGTTCGGAGGTCGGTCCCACCTCGTGGTTGGTGGGGACTTCGCCTTTTTCGAGCCGGAGTGGCGGCGACACCCAGCGTTGGTCCTCACGATCCTATTCACGATCGGTGCAGCGGTTCGCCGGCACGGGTGGCGTCGCAAGGTGTGGTTCGTCGGCGCGGCGTATCCGAGCGCCTACTTGTCTCTTGCGGGCACGCTCTCCGACATCCGCGTGGCCGGCGTCGCGTCGAACCGGGAAGACGTGGCTCTCCTCGAACACCTGGGGCAGCTCTTGTACGGCGACAGCTGGGTCTCCGGGCACTACCGCGTCCAAAATCGCACCCTCCCTCCGCCGTTTACACCTCCTCCAACCGTCTGGGGTAGAGATGCCTTCCGCTTCTACGAGGCGGTCAATCCCGATTGGGCGGCTGGCTACTCGATGCTGCTCATGATCCCCGTTGACGCTCGCTGCATCGCAGAGGCGTTGTGGTCGTCGACGCGACGGTCGGTGCGACGTGGCCTCCGCCTGCGATCCAATGAGGCGTCGTCAGTCCCGTCTGCGAGCAAGTAGCAGGAGGACCAGCAGGAGAGGCCCACCGCTCGATCCGATGGCCGAGGCGCAACCACACCCAGAGCGCCCGCGATTGTGCCCCTGTGAGGCCGGCTCTCCCTTCGCCGTGTCCGTAGGGTCGGTGTCGTCTGTCGTCGGCTCGTCGACAGGTGCGCAGGGTTCCTGCACATGGCAGTTAGCATCAGCATTATCTGGCTGGCCATCCCCATCGGTGTCCGGGTTGAGCGGGTCGAGACCGAGGAGATAGTGTTCGTCACCATCGGTGACTCCGTCGCAGTCGGTGTCGTCCATGGCCGGGTCTGTCCCGAGGATGGCCTCGTCAGCGTCAGAGATCCCATCGCGGTCGCTGTCAGGAGAGCCTGGATTCTCGTACCACTCGAGTCTGCCGTCGCCGCGCCCCGCAAGCAGGTCGACCCGCCCATCGTCGTTGAAGTCTGCGTGAACCACCGAGAGGTAGAGGGCCGGTTCGACGGAGTCGATCAAGATCGGCAATCCAAAGAGGGCACCCAGACCGGGCACGAGCGCCAATCCGCCGGGGGCACAGGGCCCGTCGTAGTTGCAGTCCCCCTCCCAATCCCGGGAAGTCACTGCCACGTCCAGGTCTCCGTCGAGATCGGTGTTTACAGCTACCGCTGCGGTCGCCAAGGTGTTTCCAGCGAGCAGCACATAGGGCGGCGCAAAGCCATTGACGTTGCGCTCGTACAACTGCACCTCGCTCAAGGCCACCCAGGGGGCCGATACCTTGGTCGCAAGGAGCAGGTCGATGTCGCAGTCCTGGTCGATGTCTACCGCGGTTGCCGATTCCACCCAGTCCGTGGTGAGCGGTACGGGAGGGCCAAAGCTGGCCCCGAGGTTCTCGAACAGGAAGAGACCAGCGGAGGTCGCCGCCATGACGTCGGTGTCTCCGTCCCCGTCCAGATCAGCGGCACTCACCCTCATGTTGTCCCAACCGAGCGTCGCTTGGCAGAGGACCTGGCGAGGCGCGAAGGTGCCTCCGTCGTTTTCGTACCAGACGATATCCTGGTCGAATTCGAACGTTGCGGCCAGGTCGAGATCCGAGTCGCCATCCAGGTCCGCAAACGCGATGGAGGTCGGGTCATTTTCGTCGTCGACGTCGGTCTCGGCTCCCCATGTCCCGCCCTGATTCTCGACCCAGAAGAGTCGGCCTCCGTACGGGTCGGCGGCCGCGATGTCGATGTCGCCGTCCCCGTCGATGTCAGCAACAGCTTTGTGGGTTGCGTGGCCCGGCGAGAAGACCACACCCGCTTCGAAGGCTCCCCCGACATTCTCGAACCACTCGAGCCCATCATCGCCGCCGATGACCACATCTGTGTCGCCGTCGCTGTCGAGGTCTTCGGCCAGGGGATACGGGTCGCCAGACGAAGCGATGAGGTGCTTCACGAACGTCTGAGCCGACGCTTGTGAGCTGCATAGCGTCATGGCGACCGCGAGAGTCAGAGTACTTGTGGAGGGGGGCTTCTTCATGGTGCGGCAGTGTATCCGGCGCCATTCATGGTCGGCTGGGTCGCTTTGGCGAGCGGGACCGTGCTAGCTGCTATTCTGTCCCGTGATGATCCGTTTCCGGCCACTACTGTTCCTCACTGCCCTCGGCTGCGCCACCGTGGATGGAGAGCCCATGCCGAGCGAGGACTCCGACACCGATCCGCCGATCGAGACCATCGACGCCATCGTGCCCACCCAGCTGTGCGTCAACGAGTTCGTGGCCGACTCCGAAGAGAGCTACCAGGACGAGACGGGAGCTTTCCCCGACTGGATCGAACTCCACAACCGAACATTGGCTCCCCTCTCTCTGGGGGAGTTCAGCCTCACGGACGACCCCGAGGAGCCGCACGCAGCGCCCCTGGACGTGAGCCTGATCGTGCCCGCCGGCGGTTTCATCGTGCTCTCCGCGGATGGGCAACCGGAGCTCGGGCCCACCCACCTCCCGTTCTCTCTCGATGCAGAGGGCGAGGTGATTGGCCTCTTTCACTCGAATGGATCGGGAGAAGTGCTCGCCTTCGGAGCCGTGCAGACCGACTTTGCCTGGTCCCGGCAGACCGACTGCTGCGCGGAACTTCCCGACTGCGCTCGGCAGACCTGGCAGGGAACACCGGCTTCCAGCAACGAGGACGGCTGATGTCGAGAGCGCTGGTCCTCCTTGTTCTGTTTGGCTGCAACCCCGACAATCCAGATTCCGGGCCCGCTGAGACCGACGAAAAGCAGGAGCCTATTCCGGTGGAACCACCTGTGCTCTCCACTGATCTGGGAGACATGGTGGAGCCGGAGATCGTGGCCACTCCGCCGGGAGCGACGTTCAGCGGCACCATCGATGTGAAGCTCGAGACCCCGGCAGATCCAGACGCCGAGATCTGGTTCACCATCGATGGATCCGTTCCGCATCTCGGCTCCTCGACGCTGTATACGGGCCAGATTCCCGTCACCCAGAGCACTCAGATCCGGGCCATCGCCGAAGTCAATGGCCTGGTCATCGGCACCGCTCCGACTTTTGTTGCGCTGGAGCCGTCGCTGGTCGGGTTCTCGTCGGATGTGCCCATAATCGTGCTCTGGTCTCAGCGTGATTTGCCAGTTGTAAAGGTCGAGACCTACAACTCCTACACCCTGAGCGCCTTCGAGCCGGAGCCGGGTGGTCGCGTGACGTTCCCCGCCGACGCCAGCCTGAGTGTGCGGTCTGGACTGCGGGTGCGGGGCTCGAGCTCGGCGGGATTCGAGAAGAAACCCTATCGCCTCGAAGCCTGGGATCCGGTCGATCCGGCCAACGTCGACATGGACATTGCGCTGCTTGGCATGCCTGAAGAGGCGGACTGGGTGCTGCTCTCTCCGCTGGTTTTTGATCGGGCGCTGATCCGGAACGCGCTCATGTACCAGCTCAGCAACGACATCGGCCGTTATGCACCTCGAACCCGGTTTGCCGAGGTCTTCGCCGCCGAGATGGGCGAGCCACTGGGCAACGACGACTACGTCGGGGTCTATGTGATCGTCGAGCGGGTCGAACGGGATGCGGAGCGTGTCCAGATCACCCGCCTCGAACCCGCGGATATTGCTCTGCCCGAGCTGTCTGGCGGCTACATCTTCAAGGAGGACCGCCTCGGCCCCGACGACCAGGGTTTCTGGGGCGGAGACGGTGGCGGCGCATTCACCTTCCAGCAGCCCTTTGTGTTTGTCGACCCCGACGAGCTCGACATGAGACCCGAGCAGTTCTCCTATTTGGCCGCCCAGATCGAAGAACTCGGAGACGCCCTCGCGAGCGCCGACTTCACCCATCCACAGACCGGGCGGCACTACGACCAGATCATCGATGTCGACAGCTGGATCGACCACCACATCCTGAACGTCTTCGCCAAGAACCCCGATTCTTTCAGGTTATCTGGCTACTTCCACAAGGACCGGGACGGGTTGATCATGGCTGGCCCTTTGTGGGACTTCGACCGGACCATGGGCTGCTCCGACGACACCCGCGCCGCCGCCCCCACCTGGTGGGACGCTTCAAACGAGACCTCAGATTGTACCTTTGTCTTCGAGCACGGCTTCTGGCTGGGCCTGTTCCGGGATCCGGACTTCACCGTCCGGTATTGGCAGCGCTGGTCCGACTTGCTCGCGAGCGATCTGTCGGTGGCGTCCGTGTTTGCGGTGATCGACGGCATGGAGGCGGAGCTGTCGGAGGCGGCTCCCCGAAACTTTGCCGCCTGGGCGGCCTATCCTCCGCGTGGAGGTAGCTTTGCGGCTGAGGTCACCCTGCTGCGGGACTGGGTGGCGGTCCGGCATGCTTGGGCCACGAACTGCCTCACTCTGCCCGATCCGAGTGTCTGTATCGGGCAGTGAGCATGGGCGAAGGACGGGTCACTCGGCCTGAAGCTGGACGTGGGCGAGGAAGATGTCGGTTTGGTCGCTGGACGTGAGCGTGACCTCGTCCTCGGTTCCGGCGTTGAAGGTCATGTTCTTGCCGAACTGCCCGGCCCACCAGAGGCCTCCCTGGCCGTCGAAGGCGACTCCGGGCGAGCCATCTTCCGTTCCAGAGTCACCCTCGCCGAACCAGGCGCACGCGAAACCACCCTCACCGTCCCATACGCCGAGAAAGGCGTCGTGCTCAGGCCCGGTGTCGTGAGTGATCGCGTCGTCCCCGATGCCGACAGTCATCGGGTACAGAATGCGGCCAGAGAGGGCGAACAACCCGTTCTCTTGCGCGGCCACGCCCGCGAAACCGATTGCATCACTCGGGCTGATCATGGTGTGCACTTCGACGAGCTGTCCGGTTTCTGTGTACTCGGCAGCGAAGTTCATGTCGTCGAGCAGGACCTCCAATCCGCCGTTCGATGGTAGCGAGGCATCTGGCCCGACCTCGCCTACGAGGAGCGGTCCGTCGCTGTGGGCGACGAGTGCGTGCCCGAAGTTCCCGCCCTGTGGGCTTCCGCCGCCCTTGACCCAGAGAAGCTGGCCCGCCGTATCGTAGGCTGCCAGCCAGAGTTCCTTGCCCGCCTCGGGTACGAGGGTCGTCTCCTGCGGAGTATTTGGCGCGAAGATGGCTTCTGCCGCGTACTCTCCGAGGGAGAGCACCCCGCCGTCGACGAGGGCAACCGATGTGCCCACCTTGCCGTAGCCCTCCCCGAGGATTGACGTGACCCACTCGAGCTGGCCACCGGGCGCATACTTGGCGAGGAAGGTGCGTTCTTCACTCTCGTATGGCTGGGCGCCGCTTGCGACGACCGTCTCCTCCGGGCTGCCCATCGCGACGGTGAGGTCTTGGGGAAAGGTGCCCTGAAGGTAGACGGCGCCGTCATCTGCGAGCGCAACTCCACCGGCCATGTCGTTGCTGATGCTTCCTGAGGCGGACGCCCACTCGAGCATGCCATCACTGGCGAACACCGCCACGAAGACGTCAAAGATGTTCGTGTGTGTGAGCGCGGGCTGCTCTTCGTCCAGCTGAAATGCACTTCCGTGCATGCCGGAGACCGCGATCTGGTCACTGGCGTTGACGGAGAGGTAGTGACCGCGGTCGACGCCCGTGGACATGCCGTGCTTGACCCACATCAGCGAAGCATCGGCGGCGTAGCGAGCCAGGAACATGTCGGTGATTGCGCCGGACTGGGAGGTGAGCTCGGTCTCGTTGGGCTCTCCTTCGCCGAAGGTCAGCGAGCGAGCGAAGCCTCCGGTGATCACGACGCCGCCATCCGACATGGCCGCTGCCGCCCAGACCTCGTCGTCGTGCACACCCTTCAGGTGCAAGACGCGATCTACCTTTCCGCAGGGAACGATGGTGTTCGTGGTTGTGGGAGAGGTGTCCACGATAGTTGTCGTGGTCTCGGTGGTCTCGGTGGGCTCGGAGTCGCCAGGCGTTGGCCCAGCACAAGCCGCGAGCAGCAACAACAGTGGGGTCTGGGGGATCAGGGACATCCATCCACCGTTTCTTTGCCGCCATAGGTCTTTGCACACAGGTCACAAGCGTTGCTGATCTGGTCCCTGTCGGAGTCGCTGTCGATGGCGCGTTCCACGGAGTCAAAGCCGATGATTGGTGAGCCATCTGTGGTTCGACCGCTCAGTTGAAGCACGTCGATGGGCGGATACCCAACCGCCATCTCGTCTCCCATCGCCTGTTCGTCGAATCGCATCACCCAATCCATATATCCGTCGCCGTTCACGTCCGTCTCGAAGTCCTGCGTGGGAGTCGCCCCGCTGAGGTTGATGGACAAAACGTCGAGGTCGCCTATGTCCATGTCGATGCTGCCGTAGACCGCCACCGTGACCGATCCACCTATCGGAAGCGTGTTTTCGGCACAGCCCGGGGCGATGTCAACGGGCACGGGAATCACGGGGAGGTAGAGCTCCGGGTCCGCCACAGTGGTCAGGTCGAGCTCGTCGGTCGGATTAGCGGCTCCCGCGGCTCCGCCATCTGTGAACGTCGCGGTGTTGCACTGGAACCCATAGTCCAGGCTGCCCCAGTCATCATGGCCGTCGGTAACGCCGTAGTTCCTCGCGCTGATGTCGTAGGGCAGGCTAACGAGGCCGTCGTTGAAGGTGTCGCAGTCCCAGTCGGCCCAGCCCGTCGGCGGCTCGCCGAGCGTGCAGAATAGGTCGCCCGGCTCCGGGTTGGTGCATCGCGGTGAATTCACGAGACAATGGCGGGTGGCCCAGTACTTAAACTCCGGGTCTTGGGCTCCGACTCCGTTCGCTTCGATGAGACCGGTATCGTTGAGCTGCGGCAGCAGCTCGTGGGAGTAGTCAGCGACATTCATTCCGATGAAGGGGTAGACGTCGGTGAACTCCCAGAGACCACCGGTCTGGTAGCGATAGCTCATCACCGACTGGTAGTTGACCTTGTGTGCCGTGTCCTCGTTTCCGCCGTGCTTCAGTGCCAGCGTGTGGCCGAGCTCGTGCATGATGGTGTTTCGCTGCAGCTCATAGCGGTAGCCGGCGGGGTAGTCGTCGGTCCATTGCGGGTGCCCAAGGGAGACCATGAAGTCATCCGACGCCGTGGAGGCCTCCGCTACGCCCGATCGGCCTGACAGACAGGTCTGCTCCAGGTGGGCCATGACGGCGAAGTGAAAGAGAGGGCGTTTCCAGCCTGGGAACCGGGCGTCCTTTATCTCGTACAGGGACTGCCAGGTCAAACCCGCGCAGATGCCGATGGGGCCGGGGCCAAAGGTGAGCACGTCGCTGTGGGCCACCGGGGTCTCGGCGACGTCGACGTGGAGGTTGATACTGCCACGGTACAAGAATGCATCCTGCTCGAGCTCGGTGATTACGCCCAGAAGGGGTTCGTGGGTGTGGTCGATGTCCTCCATGAACTCGAGGTGCAGCAAGATGTTGGGGACATCTCTGTCTCCATTGAATTCCACTGGATAGACATCGATGTTGCCGTCACAATCGGTATCGATTCCAAACTCCTCCCAATCGTTTGGTAGCCCATCTCCGTCGTCGTCCGGACAGTCGTCCGGACAGCCCGTCGCACAGAGCTCGTCGGCGTCGCAGAACCCGTCGTTGCACGTTCCGTTCGAGGAATAGGTGCAACCCAGAACCGGATCACAGGTTCCCGGGGTGCAATCAGTGCCGGAGCACGGCCGTGTGTGCCCACCCGCGCAGTTTCCAGCGCCATCGCACATGCCGAGCCCGGTGCAGACATCACCCTCCTCGCAGGCCCAGTCCGCGGCTCGGTCGAAGTGTAGGCACTCGCCAGCGATGAGCCCGTTCAGTGGGTCGTCGAATGGGTTGCAGATGTCGAAGGTACAGTCGTTGCCGTCGTCGCAGAGCTTCAGCGGAGTCACCGGATCGCACTGGCCCGTCGCGTCGTCGCACACTGTCGACAAGCACGGGGTGGCCGACTCCCCGCAGTCGTTGCGGATGCAGCCCCCAGCCTGCGGGTCGCACTCGGAGCACGAGGGCGCAGGGCAGACGGGATCAACCGGGCCGGGAACACAGTCCCCTGCGAGACAGGTGTCGTCGGTGGTGCAGGGATCGCCGTCGATGCAGACCGCGCCGTCATCGAAGGAAGCCACCGTACAGCCGCCGACGAGATCGCAGATGTCGTTGGTGCAGGGGTTGGCGTCATCGCAGGTTGAATCCGAGTTATCGGAGCATCCGTCGAGGCAGTACGCCGCGATGGGCGAGGTCGTGTCGTCCGTCCAGCGGACCGTCGCGGAGATCCGACCCGTGATCGGGATCCGCTCTACGTCGAACTGCAGGCCCCACAGGACCGGACTGAACCCGAAGTCGAGGTCCGCTTCGCCCAGAAAGATGGAGGCCTCGTTGTCGGCGTCCCAGAAGACCTCGACCGCCTCGACCCCCATGCCAAACGGGACGGGCTCGAGCCAGCCGCCAACGGACTGATCGTTGCGGTACTTGATGATGGGGGGAGGAACATCTGCCAGACCGGTGAAGCTCATGGCACAAGTGCCGTTTTCGGAGATGCTGTTCTGGCTCACCAACACGGTGCGGTTGTCGTTGACGGTCATTCCGGTGCCGTTGTTGAACCAGATCCGATTCTCGGTGATCTGCGGATGATCAGCGGTGCCGCCAGCGCTGAGGTCGATGAAGATCCCGTCTCCGCCATTGCCGAGATCCACCTCGCCATATCCGTGGCCGATGAGGTTCGCGCGCATGACGACCCAGTCCACGGCCTCTCCGGCTGCGGGAGAGAGGTTGATTCCGTGGCCGCTATTGTCGGCAATGATGTTGCCACTGCCGGTCTGTCCAATGGTGTGGTCGTGCCCACCACTGACATAGACGCCCGCTCCTCCGTTTCCGAGTGCGTTGAAGCCGTCGACGGCGGGACCAATGACGTTCCCGAGGACGCGGATTCCGGAGTCCGCCGCGATGCGAATGCCGTCATTGGTGTTGCCAGAGACCAGGTTGGAAGCCCCCAACGTTGGGAGTAGGCTGAAGTCGGCGATGCCGCCGAAGAGGATCTCGTGACCGCGCAGGTGCACCGCAGGATAGGCCCCGGCCGTACCGTTGGGCTTGGCGTAGAAGCCGCTGTCGTCGGTGCCGATGAGGTTGCCCTGCACGGTCTGGACCGGATCTGCCAGGAACACGCCGTTGCGACCGCTTGCGGAGATGACGTTGCCCTCGCCTGGGTTTTCGCCTCCGATGAGGTGGAGGCCCTCGTTGCCTGCGGAGTAGATACCGTAGCGGGCGTTGCCACGAAGAGTCACCCCGTCGTGGGCGAGGCCGATCAGGTTGCCCTGGATGACGCTGTCGCTGTGCCAGTTGCCCGCGACAGCACCGCCCATCTTGATGCCCGAACGCGCATTGGCGCCGATGACGTTGTCGAGGATGTGGTTGCCGTCCGAGCCGAAGACGGAGACGCCGCTTCGGCCGTTTCCGATGGCGGGGTAGGTGGTCGGCAGATCGAGCACCCCGATGTCGTTGTCCTGCACCGTCGTTGCATAGGAACCCTGCCCGAGCAAAACGCCGCTTCGTCCGTTGTTGCCGATGGTGTTGTACCTCACGAACGAGGTGACGACGCCGGGGACTGCCTGGGAGGTGAAGGCGACACCGTGGCCGTTGTTGCCGGCGGAAAGGATGGTTTGTCCGTCGACGATGACGCCGACCAGATTGCTAGTGACCTGGTGGTTGAGGCCCAGGGAGATGTGGATGCCCGTCCCCTGGGATAACGCAGGATTGCCTTGGGTATCCACGACGGTGTTCCCCGATATGGTCATCGTGCCCATGGCGCCCACTTGCAGCGGGTGCACCAAGATCCCAGCGCACGCCCCAAATGGCAGCTGGCAGTTGCCCGCCACAGTCATCGCGGGCACCGATGTAGCGCCCACCAGGTTGTTCTCGATGACATTGTTGTCGATGGCACCGCCTTGTACGCCGACCACGATGCCCGAGAGGTCGTTGTCGTAGACCTCATTGCCGAGGATCGAACCGATGTTGTTCAGGGTGCCGTCGACGGAGATGCCCGAGCCCCCGAAGTTGGTGATGGCCATGCCGTCGATGGCGTTGTTGTTGCCCACGATGCTGAGCCCGTCGGCCGGGCCAGCGTTGGTCCCGTCCAAGATGACGTTTCCACCGCCGTTGATGCTCACTCCTCCGCCGAGCGGTGGCAGGGGGGCGGCGATGGCAATGGTCGTTGGAGTGGTGAAGACGATGGACGAGAACGCGATGGAGTCGCCCGAAGCCGCCATCTGCAGCGCCTGCCGGAGCGTGGTGTTGCCGGCCGGAGGCACCGGTACATCGGTGGCGTCGTTGACGACGATGGTCGCGGCGTTGGCGGTGGAGACGAACAGACCTGCGAAGGCCACGAGAGCGAAACGTGTCACAGGGCACCTCCATCGAGCACGGAGAAGCTGGCAACGACGGCTTCACACGGGTCGACCGGGCCGGGAAACACGCCGTAGTAGCTCCCAGGCGGAAGCCCGAGCGCCGCGATTTGCCGGTCGTCTGTGTCTATATCGGCAACCACGTCTCCAAACATGTCGACCTCGAACACGCCGGCGTCGTCGATGCACTGGGCCGCATCGAGTGCCAGGTCGCCACATTGGGCGATGAGTCCACAGTCCGGCTCCGGGGGCGGTGTGCTGAGCTCGATGGCCTCGCGGGCGCGGTCCTCGTAGGTCTTTTGTTGGACGTCGGCTTCCGGGGCACATGCCATCCAGGTCATCAGCAGCCACATGTGTTCGACTCCTCTGAGATCTCACCTCTGCGAATCTCGCGACAGCAGCGTCGAAGAAAACGGTGCATAACGCAAGTAGCGTCTTTGGAGATTTCCGATCTTGCGGTGCGCGGGCCGACATCGCTGATCGTCGTCATCCCTTCTAGGGGGATCGCGCGCCGGTCAGCGGGGCAATTTGATCATTTGGGAGAGAAGCGGCACTCACCCGTCGGGGTGGCTCGCCCCGATGGCCTCGAGAGAGACACCCCCTTCGTCCAGTCGCGCCATGATGTCGTCGAGCTGATCGATGAGGTGATCGGCCCATCTGCGCGACTGCTCGTCCTTGCGGCTGGAGAGCGTCGCAAAGGCGTGCAGCGCTCGGAGGTGGTTCTCCGGCAGGTCTGGATCTCGCAGGCGCTCCAGCTTCTTGGTGAGCCGCTCCAGGAACAGCTCCCGCTTGAGCAGACTCAGGGGGCTGCCCGAGGTCGCGCTCTCCCGTTTGTTGGCGGCCAAGCGATTGAAGCGCCGGAGTACGTCCTCGGTGGCCTTCGGACCCACAAACACGGTCGATGGCACCAACACGCGCGACTGCATGGGCACGAGAGCACGATCCTGGTTCACGGCGAACACCAGCAGCCCGGGAATGTGGGTGACGGGGTAGTCGTTGCCGCCTCCGACGATGACTTCGTCGCCAAAATAGATGGCGTTCGCCCCGAATAGTTCCCCACGCCGGGCCGATCCGTGCAGGTTCAGGCGATCGATCAACCACGTGAGCCCGTAGCGCTTGTCGAGCTTGTCGAGGGTGAGGTCGATGCTGCCGCGCCCCCCGGGTCGCGCCACGTAATGGCCGAGGCCGGCGGCATCGAGACTCGCCTGGATCTCTGCGATCAGCTCACTGCGGATGTCGGAGCCAAACACCTCCTCCGGCTGGTGCGCGTGGCGGAAGCTCAACACTGGCTTCAAGGTCATCTGTGCCACGTGCACGACGGATGCTTCGCCGCACGCGACCTCGCGCCGCTGCACGCACACCGGCATCCACTCGCCTTCGCTCCGCACGCGCTCGATGTCATAGATGGATTCGAGCTCGCCGCTGGTCTCGTGGAGCCGTTTTTGGTAGCGAGCCCCGGCGTTCTCCAGCAGCTCCTCCAGCTTTGGGAGGTCCCGGCGCTCGAGGTCGCAGCGCTCGGCGTAGCCACTCAGCAGGTACTTGGGCCGCACCGAGGTCCCGTCGGCGGTGAGCAGGCAGTCCCGCACTTCCGCGACCGAGGCGCCCCCGTCGACTAGCGCGATGATGTCCGGGTCGGACGCCGGGAAGTGGAAGTAGACACCGGTGCTGTTGGCGAAGAAGTGGGCGTTGGAGAGAAGCTCCAGCTGCTGCACGTGCACCAGGTCCTCGATCCACCACGACAGGAAGCGGCGCACGAGCTGCTCGATGCTATTGCCGGTCAGGAATGCCAGCTGAGCGCCGTGGCCAGCGGCGGTGCGAAGCTGGGTGGCGACGCCCCTCAAGAAGAGCTGGCGCTCTTCATGCTTTCCCTGGTCGAGCAGGGTCTTGTCGATATCGGATGCGATCAGGCATCTGGTAGCAGGGGGCTCGGACATCGTCTCCTCCGGGGCGCTCATTATGGTGGCCGGGGGGGCCAAAGGCCATTCAGATCCCGAGGGCCCACGAGGCCTTGCCCAGAACTCCCCAGCTGAGCTCGTCGTCGGTCTGACCCAGCTGCGCGCCGGCATACAGCGCCGAGCCGGGCCGGTGCTCCCACGCCAGCAACAGATCCGCGCCCCGGGAGGCTTCGAAGGTGCTGCCGTCCACGACCAGCCGCCCCCACACCGAGCGCGACAGGAAGACCTCGGCCTTCGCCCGCCCGACCCAGCCTTCATACAAGGCTTCACCGCCCTCCTCGAAGCGTTCCCAGCGCGCCGAACCTCCCAACGACAGGGCGGGCACCGGCTGAAACGTGAGGTCGGCATTCGCGGTGTGCTGCCTTCCCTCGCGGGGATCGAGCTCGTCATACAGCGGTGCGCTGCCGGTGGAGGCGCCGGCTCCAACCCACAGCCAGCTCGTCCAGGGGCCGCCGACCCAGCCCCACGCCCTGGCTTTCGAGAGCCACTCGTCTTCGTAGGCCTCGCCCGCGACGACTGAACCGGCCTCGACCGATGCCCCGTTGCCGAGCTGAATCCTTAGGTTTGGCTCCATGCCGAGGTCGCGCAGCTGTCCCGAGGTGCGGGCGGCGTACCAGACCGAGAACGGGGTGAGGGAGATCTTCGGTACGGCCTTGGAGGGCGGGTTGATGTTCAGGCCCGCCCAGCTCCCGCCGCCGATGCGGTCCACTGCGGTCACATAGCCATTCTCGGCCCGGAATCCTGGAGATATGGCGTTCGCCCAGGTCCCGGCGAAGGGGTGTTTGGCCGACCACGCCAGGCGCAGGCTTCCGGCGGGTCCGGAGATCGATCTGCCGGAGGCGAGCCCGGTCCAGGAGCCCATCGCGGAGGCATTCGCGGTGAGACCGTCGGTGAGCCGCACCCGTACGTCGGCGCCTCCGACGCGGTTGGCCATCGGAGTGCCGAGGATCGACTTGTCCGAGAGCAGCAGTCCGACCTGACCATCTCCGGCGAGAGACGCCCTAGCCCGAAGGACCGCGGCGCTTGCGGTCTCGCCCTCGAGCTGCCTCTCGGTCCAGCCTCCACCCTCGGAGACCGAGGGCCCGGGCAGCGCATCCAGGACGTACAGACCCGCAGCGGCCAGGCGGTTGCTCTCCACGGTTGCGCGGGCTCCGCCGAGGGGAACTCGCATCGAGCGCGTGTACACCAGGTCTCCGAGAGGGTGCCGGAACCACTCAGATCCGTCCAGGAAGAAGGGGCGTTTTTCCTGCAGATAGAGGGCGTAGCGCTGGTTGACGTCGATCTGGGTGGCGTCGGACTCCACCTGTGAAAAATCGGGGTTGAACGTCCCTAGTACCGTGGCTGACGGGCCGGGTTGGGCGCGGATGGTGAGTCCGGGAAACACTCCGCTGGCGCCGAGGCGGTGGTTCGCGGGCCCCTCGTCGGTCCAGCCGAAGGAGAGCTCCGGGATGAGGTCGAGACCGTAGTTCGTTGGCAGCTCCGACGGACCGTCCAGCAAGGCTTCTTGGACCAGGAGGCCCTGGGTGTTCGGATCCATCGCCGGCCACGAGCTCCTCTCTCCGGCGCGGGCGATGTGACGAAAGGCCATGATCCCGACCTTGTCGAGCTCTCGGGGGTGCCGAATGGCCCGCCAGGGGATGGCCAGCTCGACCTCGTAGCCCTGGTCCGTTCGTCTGCCCGCGGCGCGAAAACCGGCGTCCCAGGACACATCGTCGCCCTGGGTGGTTCCCGCGACACGGACTCCGTCCATGAGGATCCCCAGCGGGTTGACGGCAAAGAGGTAGGCGCGCTGAGCGGTCCCGGCAGGGTCTACATAGATGCCCACAAAATCGTCTCCGAACCTGCTGTCTCGGCGACCGATGCCAGCTCGGACCTTTGCTGGCTCGGGGTCGTGGGCGACGAAGTGGCAGTACAGGAAGTCGCGATCGGCGAGCAGCCGAGTCTCTGTCTGAGAGAGTGGCTCCTCATCGGCTCGGGGCTGGAAGGTCACGTAGTCCCCGAGGGGCACGGCTTCGCTCCACGCTTCCTCGTCGGCTCGGGCATCCACGTCTATGGAGGCCTGCTCGACGTAGGGGATCTCTAGATCGACGATCAACGGCATTGAGACGTCCTGTGTGAACGTCAGTTGGATGCCGGGTAGCGCCAAAGGGTTGGAGCGCGATCTCAGCTACGGCTGGGCGCTCTTCTCGTCGACGTAGGCCTGAAGCAGATCGCGCATCTCCTGTGTCGGTAGGCGCTTCACGAACTTCGGGTTGGCCAGGACTCGGGACTGGAGTGCCATCATCGGCACGTCGTACAGGGTCCCGTTCGGGCCCTCGGCGACCGGCCAACCTCGGTATTCCGGAGGGTAGGTGCCCCATTTCGCGACCCGCGCGACCTGGGCAAAGGCGTCGAACACCAGCTCCTCCTGGCGCCGATTGGAGGCGAACCGCTCACTACTCTTGGCGAGATCATCCATGTGCAACGCCAGCTCTCCCCAGGCCGTCGCGTCGAGGGCCTCTTTGTCCAGCGACGCGACATCGGCGATCTGGTCGCCGACGTCGTCCCAGTCCGGAGTCAGGTCGACGTCCTCGGGCAGAATCAGGACTCCGTCTGCGTCGATGGGGCAGGGGACGTCGCCCTTTTCGATCCGGTCGAAGGTGTTTTCGATCGTGCGGGCCATCTCCTCGTAGGGCCACTCCCGGTTCATCAGATCCCGGTCAGCAGCCGCCATGCACCCGGCCCAACGCCACCCCAGGTTTCGCACCGGACCGGAGTCCGCATAGATGCGCTCATTGGAATAGTTGCCGTTGTCTGCGGAGTTTCCAAGAGCTGTCAGCAGCCGGAACATGCGCCGCTTGGAGGTCGGATCGGAGCGGACGGACTCGTGGTCGTAGTCGTAGACCATGTCCATCAGGTCGTCGGTGGTGCGCTGCCAGCGAACGGTGGTTCGCGCGTCCCACTTCTCGTCGTGGAGCTCGTCCAGCACCTCGTCCACTTCCTGCATCGACACAAAAGTCGCGGGCTGGGGCTGTTTCGAGAAGAGAGTGCCGAACAGGACGGCGAAGGTGACGGCTGCTGCAATGGCCACGATGGCTCCGTTGAATCGGGTTTCCCACCACCGGCGCTGTCGCGCGGCGATGGACGAAGATGCCGCTTCCTTGGCCGCAGCAAACGCCGCGTCGAAGGGCACAGCGCGGTCGAAGGCCGCCAGGGCGCGGTCCAGATCCGACTGACGGGCCTGGAGCGTCTGCGAGACGGCACGGCAGTCGGTGCATTCAGCGAGGTGCTGCTCGACTTCTGGCGTCAGACCGACCTCTTGGGCGAGATGACGAAACACGTGTGGTCCGCTCATCGGGTCTCCCTCAGTAGGTCGGCGAGTTCGGGGGAGTGGCGGAGAAGGTGTGTTCTCAGGCCCATTCTCGCGCGGTGTAGGAGGGAGCGAATGGTGCCCGGACTGACATCGAGCTCGGTGGCCACCTCCTTGGGAGTGAGGCCCTGGTGGTCGCAGAGCTCCACGACCTCTCGTTCTCTCGGTTTCAACTCACAGAACGCCTCGAGTGCATCCGCGGCGGCCCGATCGATGTCGAGGGCTCGCTCCAGAGTGTTGGGGGAAGCCGTGTCGGTGCTGATCCCGTGGCGTCCAGCCTCCCGAACAAGGCGCTTTCGCTGGGTTCGAGCGACATTCGCGACGAGCGTTCGCAGCCACGGCATGAACGGCCTCGCGGGGTCATAGCGTCCGATGAAACGGATCAAGAGGATCATGCTCTCCTGGGCCACATCGTCGGCCTGGCTCGGATCGCCGAACTCCACGAGCGCCCAGCGCCGCATCCGAGGCCAGGACCGCTGGGCCAGGGACTCCAGCGCCGCCGCGTCACCGTCGGCGGCTGCCCGGGCCAGGTCGTTGTCGGGGGTGGAGTTCTGCACGGCGGCTATCATCACCTCCGGTACGACCTCTCCTGCGAACCCGTTGCAAGAATGTCAGCCGCCAGGGTTGTTGATGCGGCAGCTGACGATGTCACAGGTCGGACCCGGCCGAGCCACGAGATCGGCGAGGGTCCACTTGCTCAGCGTCTGGATGGTGGCCGCCTGCAGCTCGTCCATCGCGTGGTGAAAGCCGCAGACGTCAGCCAGCTGCGGGTATTCCTGGCAATAGTCGCCGAGGATCCTGCCCTGGCACGCCTCGACGATCTGCAGCAGGCTCACGTCCCCGGGAGCGCGACTCAAGCGCACGCCCCCGTATTTGCCTCGGAATGTGCGGAGGAGATCTGCTTTCACCAACAACGTGTTGATCTTGGCCAGATAGCTCGGGGACGCGCCGACATTCTCGGCGATCTTGGCCGGCGAGCACGGCTGGTCACCGGCTCGCGTGACGTAGATCAGCGCTTGCACTGCTGTCTTGGACGTCTCGGTCAGCACGTCTCCTCCCGCCAGCAACTATGCCATGACAGCCGCTACATCGGCCGTGCCATCGGATCCGATCGGCATCAGGTCGAACTTCTCCTGCAGGATCCCGAGCACATTCGGCGTCACGAAGGCTGGCAGTGCCGGACCCAAGCGAATGCCCTTCACGCCGAGGTGCAGCAGGGTGAGCAGCACAGCCACCGCCTTCTGCTCGAACCAGGACACCACCAAGGTGAGTGGCAGGTCGTTCACTTCGCAGTCGAACGCATCGGCGAGGGCCAGGGCGATCTGGATGGCCCCGTAGGCGTCGTTGCACTGGCCCAGATCCAGGAGGCGAGGCAGACCGGCGACCGTGCCATAGTCGTGGTCGCGAATGCGGTATTTGCCGCAGCCAAGGGTGAGGATGATGGAGTCCTGCGGAGCGGACTGGGCGAAGTCGGCGAAGTAGTTGCGCCCGGGCTCGGCACCGTCACAGCCCCCGATGAGGAAGAAGTGCTTGACCTCACCGGACTTCACCGCACCGACGATCTTGTCGGCAAGCGTGAGTACTGTGGAGTAGTGGAACCCGCTGGTGCTCGTCTTGATGGGCGTGGGCTTCAGATCGCCAATCTCCAGGGCCTTGGCGATAACGGCGGAAAAGTCCTGGTCCTTGATGAGGTGAGCGCCGGGCACTGCGGTGTGTCGCAAGGTGTACATGCGGTCTAGATAGGTGTTGCTCGACCGGGGGATGACCACGCAGTTCGTGGTGGCGACGATCGGCCCTCCGAAGGCCTCGAAATCACGCCGCTGGACCTGCCAGGCGCCGCCGTAGTGCCCGGCGAAGTGTTCGTGCGCCGCCAGTCCGGAGTACATGTGACCGGGCAGCATCTCTCCGTGGGTGTAGACCTTGATGCCGGTTCCCGCCGTCTGCTCGAGCAGCTCCTTCAGATCGTGCAGATCGTGGCCGGTCACCAGGATCCCGGGGCCTTCCTGGATGCCCTCGTTCACCTCGTTGGGGATTGGCTGGCCGAGCACTTCTACGTGCCCATCGTTGAGCAGCTGCATGACGCGCAGGTTCATGCGGCCACACTCGAGCACCATGTCGAGCAGCGACGTCATGTCGAAGTTCACGTTGGTCATGGTGGCAAAGAGCGCGTCCTCGACGAAGGCGTCCACCTCGGGATCGGTCTTGCCGAGTCGGCGGGCGTGGCTCTTGTAGGCGGCGAGGCCCTTGAGCCCGTACAGGAGGAGCTTCTGCAGTGATTCTGTGTCGGCGTCTTTGCCGCACACTCCGACGTCTACACAGGCTGTGCCGCGGAAGGTCTGCTCACACTGGTCGCAGTGCATGGGGAACTGGGGATTAGACACGTAGTGACTCCTTTTTGTCCGACACTTCGCTTGAGCATCTGACTGTTTGGATAAAGGCGATACTAGATATCGCCTTTAAGGGACACCACAGTCCGTAGAATGGCCGACGGCTGGCAATTTGGCGGGCCTCTGATGCGGCAACCCCCAACACCGTGGCATCTGAATCGAGGTCCGCCAGGGAGCTCTGCGAGAACAAATCATGCGCGCTTCGATCTATATTCGGACCATCTGAGGAGGCTGCGCCATGCTCATCGTGCACGTGTTTGTCCACGTGAAGGAGGACCACGTCCAGGGCTTCATCGAGGCCACAACCAAGAACGCCAGCAACAGCGTCCTGGAGCCCGGCGTGGCTCGCTTCGATGTGGTCCAGCAGCGCGACGATCCGACCCGGTTCGTGCTCGTCGAGGCCTACCGCACCGCCGATGATCCCGCCAAACACAAGGCCACCGCCCACTACAAGGAGTGGCGTGAGACCGTCGCAGAGATGATGGCGGAGCCCCGCAGCGCGATCAAATACGGCGAGGTCTTTCCGGCCGAGGGCGCCTGGTAGGTGCACTTCCGCTTCGCCACCGCTACCGAGATCCTGTTTGGCACCGACTCCAGCGCCACAGCGGCAGAGCTCGCTGCTGATCTCGGACGGCGTGCCCTGGTCGTCACCGGCAGCAACGAAGGACGCGCAGGACCCGTTACCGACCGAATGCACGCTCGAGGGCTCGCGCTGTCGTTCTACCGCGTCTCGGGCGAGCCCAGCACTGCAGTGGTCGATGCAGGCGTGGCCCGTGCGCGCGAGGACGGCTGTGACCTCGTGGTGGCGGTGGGGGGCGGCAGCGCCATCGACACGGGAAAGGCGATCGCGGCGCTGCTGACCAACGGCGGAGGGCCCCTCGACTACCTGGAGGTGATTGGGGCCGGCAAGCCGCTCAGCAAGCGCGCTGCCCCGTTCGTCGCGGTGCCCACCACGGCGGGATCGGGCTCGGAGGTCACCCGAAACGCCGTGATCTCGTCCCACGAGCACCGGGTGAAGGTGAGCATGCGCAGCCCTTTGATGCTGCCGCACGTCGCTGTGGTCGACCCTCTCCTCACCCAGAGCATGCCGCGGGCGGTGACGGCGAGCACCGGGCTCGACGCGCTCACCCACCTCATCGAGGCCTTCGTCTCCAACCAGTCGAATGCGCTCACGGACACCTTCTGCCGGGAGGGGATCGGGCGCGCCGCATCCGCCCTGCGTCGGGCCTATGAGGACGGGGACGCCGGTGCCCGCGTCGACATGGCGATGGCGAGTCTGCTCGGGGGGCTGGCTTTGGCCAACGCCAAGCTCGGGGCCGTGCACGGTTTTGCGGGACCGGTCGGCGGCATGTACGCGGCTCCTCATGGCTGCATCTGCGGTCGCCTGCTTCCCCACGTCATCGAGGCGAACGTCGCCGCACTCTCCTCTCGGGATCCCACCTCGGCTGCGATCCCCCGCTTCGAGGAGGTGGCCCGCCTCCTCACTGGCAACAGCTCGGCGACAGCGGGCGACGGTGTTCGCTGGGTTCAGGAGCTGTGCGGCACCCTGGTGGTACCTAGCCTCGCGTCCTACGGCCTGAACGCCGATAGCATCGCCACGCTGGTCGACAAAGCCGCCCGGTCGAGCTCGATGAAGGGCAACCCCATCCGACTCACGTCCGCAGAACTCCACGGGATCTTGGCCCGGGAACTGACGGATCGCGCAGGAACTTCATAGGGAGACAGCATGCAGATCACCACCGCGGTAACCACCGCATCGGACACCGCATCGGCAGCGGCGGACCTCGTCCAGACCCTGTGCGCCGCCCTTGGTGGACCCCCCGATTGGCTGGTGCTGAGCCCCACCGTCAACTACGACCTCGAGGTCCTGCGGGCGGCGATCGCCGAGGCTCTGCCGGGATGTGCGCTGCACGGAAGCACCAGCTGCGCCGGGGTGATGACCGAGACCGGCTACCACTCGGCGGATGGGCGGGCACTCGGCGCTCTCGGAATGCGGGATCCCGACGGTGCCTATGGCGTGGGCATGGAGTCCCTCGGCGACGATCCGTTTGCGGCGGCGAAACAGGCCTCTGCGCGGGCCGTGGCTGCGGCCGATCGTCCAGGAGAGACCCCTGCGATCGTCTGGGTCACCGCCGCTCCGGGCTCCGAGGAGCGCGTGATCGAGGGCATCGAGGCCTTCTTTGGCCCCGATGTGCCCATCGCTGGCGGCAGCTCTGCGGACAACGCCGTGGCCGGGAACTGGAAGCAGTTCACGGGCGACGAGGTGCGCGCTGACGCGGTCATCGTCACGGCGATCTTCCCGTCCACGGAGGTGCACTTCGGCTTCCACAGCGGCTACGAGCCCACGCCAATCAAGGGGGTGGTCACCGCATGTGAGGGCCGACGTGTCGATGCCATCAACGGCGAACCAGCGGCCGAGGTCTACAATGGCTGGATCGGCGGGATCCTGGACGACGCACTGGCCACGGGTGCTGACGCCAACATCCTCGCGGACACCACCCTGTTTCCCCTCGGTCGGGTGGTCGGGTCCATTCGCGGTACCGACTACTACATGCTGTCGCACCCGGACTCGCTGACGGCCAAGCACGGGCTCACGTTCTTCGCGGAGGTGTCGGTCGGCGACGAGATCACCCTGATGCGGGGCACCGAGGCGAGCCTGGTCGAGCGGGCCGGCCGCGTCGCCAAGGGCGTGCTCGCTGCCGACGATGCCGATGTCGACCAGGTGGCTGGAGCCCTGGTGATCTACTGCGCGGGCTGCATGCTCACGGTGCAACCCAAGATGGGAGAGGTCGTGACGGGCCTGTGCGCGGCCCTGGGGGACAAACCCTTCCTCGGTTCGTTCACTTTCGGCGAGCAGGGTTGTTTCCTCGGCGGCGAGAACCGCCATGGCAACCTCATGATTTCCGTATTGGTCGTGATGCAGGAGTGAGCTTGGGAGACGGGGAGCGCATTCGGGAGGCCTTGCTCGATCTGGAGCGGGAATACAAGCGCGAGCGAGCGCTTCGCGAGGAGGCCGAGGCCCTTCTCGGCGCGACGCGACGCCTCACCTCCGCCAGCTCAACGCAGCGGGTCTACGAGGTCCTGGTCGAGACCATGCGACCGCTCATGGGGTTCGAGACGGCGGACGTGTTCGAGCTGGGAGACGACGGGTTGCTGCGCTCGGCGTCGCGTGGCGAGGGGCTGGCGGCTGCGGTCTTCGAGCCGGGTTCCTTGCTGCGCCGAGTGCTCTCGGGCAAGCCGGTGGCCGCGTTCGATGTGCACCAGATCGAGGAGTGGAAGGCGCAGCCAGACGACCTGCGAGATCAGATCCGCTCGGCGCTGCACCTGCCGCTCACCTCCCGCGCTGTGATGATCTGCGCCCACAGCGAGCGCGGGTTCTTCGGCAGGCGCCACCTCCGCATCGTCAAGCGCGTGGCTCCGATCACCCAGCAGGCCCTGCTCACCCTGGAGAACATCGAGTTCCATCTACAGCGCGTGCGCGAGGAGCAGGTCAAGGCTGCGGCTCTGGAACGCACGGCCCTGCTCGAGCACGCCATGTCCTCGGTGGGCGTTGCCGTCGCCATCGTCTCCGAGGGCGACGCGCTGTGTATGGTCAGCTCTACACTCGAGCAGATGACCGCTGACTGGGGGGAACCTGCTGCGTGGTGGAGTGCTGCCTGTGAGCAGCTGCCAGCGCCCGAGACGGCGATCTGCGGGACCTGCGGGCGGCCGGCCCCTCGGGGTACGGCCACGGTGGACCTGAGCCCGAGCCTGGGGCAGCGCCTCGTCACCGAGCTCACCTGGGCGGGGCATGCTCACGGTCTGGCTGGCCTCGACGGCGATGTCCTGCTCGTGTCCGTCGTCACGCGGTGGGTCCGCGCCGAGGAGCGACTCCAGCGCCTCAACGAGGAGCTGGTGAACGCGCGGGACCAGGCGCTCGGGGCGAACCGGGCGAAGAGCACGTTCCTGGCCAACATGAGCCACGAGCTGCGCACCCCGCTCAACGCGATCCTGGGCTACACCGAGCTCCTCATGGAGGACCTCGAGGAAGACCCGACGGTGGCCGGGGATCTGGCCCGCATCAAGCTCGCTGCCGGGCAGCTGCTCTCCCTCATCAGCGACGTGCTCGACCTGTCCAAGATCGACGCCGGCCGAATGAACGTTGCGCTGGAGATCGTCGTGGTCGACGAGCTCATCCAGGATCTAGTGGCGACCGTCGACCCGCTGGTGCGCAGCCATGACAACGAGCTGCGCGTGCACACCAACATCGACGCCGCACACGTGCTCGCCGACCGTGTTCGCCTGCGGCAGACACTCTTGAACCTGCTCTCGAACGCCGCGAAGTTCACCCGTGGCGGCACCATCACCCTCACCACCGAGATCCGCGAGGAGCAGCTCGGCTCGTCGTTGGTGTTCGAGATCGCCGACACCGGCATCGGCATCCCGAAGCACGCGCTCGAGGGGCTGTTCAAGCCCTTCACCCAGGCCGACAACTCCGCCACGCGGGAGTACGGAGGCACCGGCCTCGGTCTCACCATCAGCAAGCGTCTGTGCGAGCTCATGGGCGCCGAGCTGCAGGCCGAGAGCGAGCAGCATGTCGGCTCGGTGTTCAGGGTCGTGCTGCCCCAAGAGACGCTTGCGACCGACAAGAAGGCCGGTGCCGGAGTAGCGGTGCTCGTCATCGACGACGACCCCGCCATGCACGGCCTCCTGCGACGCTTCCTCGAGCCCGGTGGCTACGAACTTCTCTCGGCATTTGATGGACGCGCCGGCTTGGATCTCGCCCGCCAGAGGTGTCCGGCCCTCATCTGTCTCGACATCTGCATGCCGGTCATGGATGGGTGGGAGGTGCTCGAGCGCCTCAAGGCCGACCCCGACACGGCAGGCATCCCGGTCGTGCTCGTCACTGTCGAGGACGATCCCGCCCGCGGCTATGCGCTGGGAGCCGACGACTATCTGTGCAAGCCCGTGACGCGCGACAAGGTCCGCTCACTCACGAGCCGTGTGGCCCGCGGGGGACGGCGTGCGTTGGTCGTCGAGGACGATCCAGCGAGCCGCGAGCTCGTGTGCCGCCTGCTCGAGCGGGAAGGCTGGTCGGTGACGACGGCGGAAAACGGGCTCCTGGCCCTCGATGCCCTCGAGCGGAGCGTCCCGGATCTGGTGGTGCTCGATCTGATGATGCCGGAGATGGACGGCTTCGAGGTCCTGGACCACATGCGTGTGCACCAGGACTGGCGGCGGGTCCCGGTGGTCGTTCTCACGGCGATGGATCTGCACGAAGACCACCTGAAGCGACTCGAGCCTGCGAGTGTGATCCACAAGGGCAAGAACGTGTCGCGATTGCTGCTGGCCGAGGTGCGGCGGGCGCTGAGTGCTCGAGCCTCGGCTGGCTGAGGCACTCGGGCAAATCACCAGGCGGCGGGGTCCAAGGCCCACACCTCGTCGTTACCCGGGCCTCCGAGCACCCAGACCAGATCCTGGAAGTCCACGCTGGTGTGGCCATAGCGCTCGCTCCAGGTGGCATCGGCCTCTTGGTGCCAGGTCTCGCCACCGTCACCTGATGTCCAGACGTCCCGGAAGTGGCCCTCCTCCTGGACCGAACCGCCCAGGAGAACGATCTCGCCCCCGTGGGCCACCATGCTGTGGTCGAAGCGTTCCTCCCACTCCGGCTCGGAGGCCCGCTCGGTCCAGGTCTCCCCGTCTGTGGAAGCCCACACATCGTGGAACTCGCCGCCGGGACCGGTGAAGCCACCGCTGATCACGACCTCGCCTCCAACGACGACACAGGCGTGCCCGTTGCGAGAGCTCCAGGTCGGCGACCCGGCGCGGGTCCAGGCCATGCCATCGTCGGACCGCCATGTCTCATTGGTGTTTGTACCTGTGATCTCCAGCCCTCCGTACAACCACATCTCGCCCTGGTGTACCACCGCACAGTGGGCCATGCGCGCGGACCACGAGGGGGCGGCCTCCTGTGTCCAGATGACCCCATCGGGAGAGGACCAAGCATCGCCATAGCTGCCGTCGGCGCCGCGGCTGCCGCCCAGGACCCAGATGCGCTCGCCGAAGACCAGTGCGGCGTGCTGTTCCCGGGGGCCCCAGGGAGCCGCGGCGGTCTCCTCGACCCAGACATCACCATCGACCGACGACCAGACGTCGTTCAGGTGCTCGCTGTCGAAGCCTCCCAGGACCCACATTCGCCCATCAAAGACCACGCTGGCGTGACCCAGTCGTCCAGACCAGCCTGGCTCGTCGGTGACCAGCACCCAGGCCGACGATTCGTCGGTGTCGGCCGTCTCGTTGGTGTCGGCGTCGCCGGGGTCGGAGCTGCAGGCGACCATCGCGGCTGCGAGCAAACATAGGTGAACGCGGAACAAACACACCTCGCGGGGATGTTGGCCTGCTACCGAGAGTACGTCAAGGAGTTGGTCTGAAGAACAAAAGGGCCACCCCGACAGAGCCGGGATGGCCTTGGCCAAATGCACACATTCAGCTCCTATGCGGCGACATCTCCCGCTTCGAGCAGGTCATCGACGAGGTCCAACACCGACACTGGCTCCGCCTCCAGCTCATCGATTGCGTCCACGCGGCCTGTTCCTCGAAGAACCGCAGTCGCCGCGTCGCCTCCGCAGGCCGATTCGCCGGATTCACCACGGAGATCACGGCGGGAGCGCGGCGTCGGCGTTCGGGCTGGTTGGGACGCGCTGGGACGATTGGGACGCGGCAGGCCAGGTAGCGTTCTTCCATCCCGAAGCCACCTGGGGGAAGAGTGCAAACGAACCGCGTCTCGCTGGCCATCCTGGTCGCCGTCTGTCCGATGCTCGGCGCACCGATCATCCCCTCGTGTGTCGACTGCGATGTCACCGTTCTCATCGACGAGATCAAGCTCGAGACACTGGGCTGGCGCGTCGTGATGATCGTGGAGAACACTGGGTTGTCGACGACGCCTGGGTGCTGGACCGACGTGTACCTGGATCGAACCTCCCCTCCCGGGCCCGGCGACCTCTCGGAGTACTACATCTGGACTCCAGCCCTGAGCCCATCGGAGGCCGTGACGCTCGAAGTGGACGTTCCCGCGGGCTTGTGGGTGGATGTCAAGGTGGACAGCACCGAGCGGATCGACGAGGTCAGCGAGACCAACAACCTCGACTTCATGGGGATCTAGGATGCGACTCTGCCTCCTCCTCTCGCCGGCGGTCCTGATCGCCGACTGTCCCCAGGTCGCCGTCGCGCCCCCTCCCATTCCCGATTGTCCGGACTGCGGTGACGTCGCTGTCCTCATCGACGAGATCAAGCTCGAGACACTGGGCTGGCGCGTCGTGATGATAGTGGAGAACACTGGGTTGTCGACGACTCCTGGGTGTTGGACCGACGTCTACCTGGATCGAACCTCTCCTCCCGGGCCCGGCGACCTTTCGCAGTACTACATCTGGACTCCAGCCCTCAACCCGTCGGAGGCCGTGACGCTCGAAGTGGACGTTCCCGCGGGATCGTGGGTGGATGTCAAGGTGGACAGCACCGAGCGGATCGACGAGGTGAGCGAGACCAACAACCTCGACTTCATGGCGAACTAGGGGCAAGAATACACGACCAATGAACCTCCTCTTCGCAAGCCTGTACACTTGGAGCGTCGCGGCCGCCGGAGACATGGGGCTGCTGGAGCGGTCGCAGTATCCGACGTGCCCGGAGAACCCGACCGCAAAGAGGGCCAAGTGCCAGGTCCACGTCCTGACCGAGGCGTCGGGAGTGACCGTCACGAGTGTCGAGGGGTGCGACGAACCCTACGCCAAAGTGTCTCGCCTGGCGGCAGAGTCGTGGGGAATGCGGACCTTGCCGCAGACATTGCTCAAATACTGGCAGAGCACCTACGTCGTCATTGTCTCCGATCTCGGAGAGCCCGCTGGCCTGTACGCGGGCTTCGAGGTCCGCTTCAAGACGAAGGGCGGCGGCTGTGCGGTCGATGTCGGCTCCAGTGATGTGCTGCGGATGCGCGGACGAGCCAACGCGTCAACGACGATCCGCGACATGCCTCATTACCGGGACAAAGCAGTCGAATGCCGCACCATGTTGGCAGTGAGCAAGGAGGGCACCACAGCCGATGTGGTGGCCGTCGACTGCCCAGCGGATCTCTTCGAGGGGATCACGGATGATCTGCTCGCCTGGCGATGGCACCCGTTGATAATCGCTGGAGAACCGCGACCCTTCGCAATGCCGGTGCAATTGATGTTCAGCCACTCGACGTCGCTGGACGAGGCGATGTACGGCGACGAGTGATGTCGGGTCCGCAAGCCGCCGAGTGTTCGCCCGCGAATCGCGAGCGTCACACATCGTGCGCTGATATCGAGCCGTTGCTCCAGGAGTATTCGATGATCCTGCTCATGTACTTGCTCGCCGGCTGCGGAAAGCCGGACGTGGTCCCTCCCGCTACGCCTACTGTCGACGCCATGCCAGCACAGCCCGTAGAAGACGTAGCCTCGCCAGAAGGTAGATGCGGGGAGGCCTTTGACCACATGACGGCCGTCTCCGAGCGCGAGCTCGAGAGCCTGCCGCCGGACCAGCAGAAGATGGCGAGGGAGATCGCGAAGAAGAAGGAGGCTGGCGAAGCTGAGCGCCGCGCGAAGTTCGTGGTCAAGTGTGAAGAAGGCGCGTTCGACCTCGACTGTATCTTCAAGGCACAGGACACCATGAGCTACATCCCTTGCATGATGCCGAAGAAGGAGCCCGCCAGCGACTAGAGCGAGATCACCGTGTCCTGGTGAGGCCTCCCGTCCTAGCGTTTCCTGTGTCTCCACCCGGCACTGACGCGTCGGACCTCGCCGAGCTGCTCGGGCCGTACCATCACGGCGATCGACACCCCCGGACAAGAGCAGGCCCGGCACGTCCGGAGGATCGTGTAGCCAAACACCTCGATTCCGGCGGCCAACGGGACTCAGGCGAACGACGTCTTGGAGCAGGGCGACTCGACCACGAGGTCGGATCGGGCAGGGCGACGCGTCGTCGACGTCCATCCGCGGGAGGGGAGGCGGTCGCAAGCGCAGGACTTCCCGGCGTTCCGACGGGATGGCGGGGATGGACAGTCGGGACCGGACGGGCCCGCCGGACATCTGCTGCCGCTGGCCGGGGCGACGCGTCGCTGCGAAGGGCCTTCAGAGGCGGTTAGATTGGCACCCGGTGACCCACGTGGGGCAAAGATGTCAACAATGACGCTTTCGACTTGACGGGTTTTGGCCCTACTTTTGCCGGCATGGATGACTCCATTCAGGAGTGGCATTGCCTGGCCGTTGAAGGGCCGTGAGAGACGCCGCACGCAACAACCGAGACGGATTTGGCCTCCGTGGGGCTGCCAGCGCCTCAGAATGCGACACAGAAGACGCAAAAAGTACCGTGATAAGTGGATTTATCCCCATCGGGAGAGAGTCCAATGTCCGTTGCCGTCGCCGCGCCCATCAGCGTCGCCGCCACCCAGCTCAACGACCGCCTCGTTCGGGCCGCAAGGAACCTGCGCCGCGCCGAACACGAGCTGTCCGTCCTCCTCGCCGAGATGGCGGACTCCCGGCTCTACCTCGAGCTTGGATTCGCCAGCCTGTGCGGCTACGCCGAGGCCGTCCTCGACCTGTCTGCTCGAAAGACTCGGACCCTCGCGCAGTTGGGACGGTCGCTGGGAAAACTCCCCGCCCTGAATGAGGCTTTTGGCGCTGGCAAGCTCGCCTGGACCAAGGCCCGGGAACTGCTTCGGGTCGTCACTCCGGAGACAGAGGAGGCCTGGACCCGCCGCGCCTTGGCGCTCACCAGCCGCGAGCTGGAGAGCGGACCTTCGGGAGGCCTACCCGGCGGATTCGATCTGCCGAGTGACCCTGGGAGGTGGCTATCTGACCGCGCTCGAGACCGCCGCCGGACCGCGAGGGCGCCGCGTTTGAGGATGCCGCACCGCACGACGTTCCCCGAGGCCAGGTCCTCATCGACGTCGACAGCGTTGCGCGCGAGTGTCGGAATCGTGACGCCATCCCGCACGTGACCAGAGGAAACCGCCCACCTCTTCGGTCACCTCGAGGTAATCAGCTCCGGGCTCGACGGCGGGCTGACCGCCCGCGACGGGGTCGAAAGACGTCCTGTTGGGCCCGCGACATTGCCCCACGTGGGTCTCCGGGTGCCAATCTCGCCGGCTCGGAGGGCTCCAGCGGCGACGTTTCGCCCCGGCCAGCGGCAGCAGATGTCCGGCGGGCCCGTCCGGTCCCAACTGTCCGTCCCCGCCATCCCGTCGGAACGCGGGGAGTCCCGTGCTTGCGCCCACTCCCTCTCCGCGGATGGACGTCGACGCCGCTTCGCCCTGCGGATCCGGCCTCGTAGTCGCGTCGCGCCTGCTCCAAGACGTCGCTCGTCGGTCGCCTACATCGCCGCCCGCACCTCGAAACTCACCCGGTCCCCATCCCCCCCATCATCCTGAACAACCACCACATGCCGCCCAGTAGTAGGAACCCACCAAACCGTCTCATCCGCCCCAGACCGCCCCAGATACTCCCCATCCACAAACCAAGCCAGCTCCGTCCCCCCAGCATCCGCAGCAAGCGCAATCTCCTGGTCGGAAGGATCCAATCCCGGCACCAGCAGACGCACCTGATCGTGTCCAGGCGAGACGATCTGCGGCGGCCTCACTGAGGCCAGTCCACGGCACTCCGGCGCCAGTGCCGGGATCGGATCATAATGGTCTTCGCTCATCCAGCGCCGCACTTCCGACGGCCAGATCACAGCAATCCTCGAGTCCGTCTCCCGCCCGGCGCGACACGCCGCCGTCACCCGCTTCCCGGACTCCGAGAGCACCTCGATCTTCTGATGCAGCTCACACCGCTCCGTCGGAACATGCAACATCGGCGCAAGCGCTTCCACCCGGTGCGGACAGTGCGCCCCAGGCAAACGCCCACTCAGCGCACAGACGCTCACATGCGTCAGATCCCGCGGAGGGGGCCGATAATCCCCCTCGGGCTGACTCAGGCTCTCCAGCAGATCAAACAACACAGGCCCCGCCGCCTGCGCCCCAACCAAGTGTGTGCTGGCGCGGTTGTCGAAGTTCCCCATCCAAACCGCGACCGTATACTGCGGCCCCGACCCCACAGCCCAGGCATCCCGGTGCCCATAGCTCGTGCCGGTCTTCCAGTGGATGTCACGCGGCGCCGACGTCAGCTGGTTGCGCTCCGGAAAGTCCGGTCGATCCCGGAGGCTCAGCGCCCGCCGAACCAAGTACGAAGATCCCGGCGACAGCACCCTGCCACCCTCGGTCTTCAGCGCTCCCTTCTGCCACACAAGCCGCCGAGCAACGCCGTTCTGCGCGATCCCAGCGTACAGCCCCGCGAGCTCCATGGGGGTGAGCTCGATGCCCCCAGCGACAACTGACAACCCGTAGTGCCCCGGCGTCGGGTGGATGCTGCGAACGCCTCCCGCCCGCAGGCTGCCCAGGAAGGGCTCCACCCCGATGTCGCCGAGGAGCTCGATGAACGGGATGTTCAGGCTCCGGGCCAGGGCCTGCTCGAGCTCGACCATCCCGGAGAACTCTCCGTCGTAGTTCCGCGGCGCATAGGTCCCGTAGCGAACCGGCACGTCCAGGACGAGCTGCTCCGGCAACGTCAGCCCGCGGTCGATGGCGCCTCCGTACACAAAGGGTTTCAGCGTCGAACCCGGAGATCTCGGCACTGCAAAGCCGACGATCTGCCCGCCGTTCTCCTCGTCGAAGAAGTCGAAGTTCCCGATCAACGCCACGATCTCCGAGGTCCGGTGGTCGGCGATGACCACTGCGGCGTTGTGGATGCCTTGGCGCTGCTTCTCGGCGTGGATCTTGGACAGGGTGCGCTGGGCGAGCTGCTGGGCTCCGCGCTCCAGGGTCGTGTCGATGCGCTGGGCGGACTGGCGCTGTCCGCGGAACCAGGTGGCGGCGTGGGGGATCTCCCGCGGCAGCGGCCGAAGATAGGTCGGCACGCGCTGGCGCTTCACCCGGGCCACCACCTCTTCGTCGGCCTCCCCGCCGTGGTCGAAGATGTCGTTGGCGACCAGGCGCTCGGCGATGCGGTTCCGGGCTTCCTCGAGGCGTTCCGCATGTTCTGGCGTCGGATAGCGCGCGGTGGGATTCTGCGGAATGGCCAGCAACGTCGCCATCTCCGCGGTGGTGAGCGCCTCTGGGCGGTGGCCGAAGTAGGCGAGGGAGGCCGCTTCGATGCCCTCCAGGTTTCGTCCATAGGGAGCGAAGTTGAGGTAGGCCTCCAGGATCTCCGGCTTTGTCATTCGGATCTCGAGCTGTACCGCCCGCGCCATCTCGATCAGCTTCGAGCGCACCGTTCGCGGCCGCGGCTCGGTGATGCGCACCAACTGCATCGTCAGCGTGCTGGCTCCCGAGACGACCTCCATGTGCCAGATGTCCTGGGCCACTGCCCGCAACAGCGCGATGACGTCGACTCCTGGGTGCTGCCAGAAGCGGTGGTCCTCGAACTGGACCAGGGCCTTCACATAGCGCGGGTCGATCTCCTCGAGATCGGAGTGGATACGCCACCTCTCGTCTTCGGAGAGGAAGGCGTGGGCAACCGAGCCATCCTCGTAGAGCACGACGGTCGAGCCGCGGGCCTCCAGCCTTTCCGGGAGTGGAACGAACCACACTGCGGAGTAGGCCGCGATCGCCGTCAGTATGGTGGCGACGGCTGCTATGGCGAGCCAGCGCCTCATCTTCGCCGCTCGAGGCACAGCAGCGCGAACAGCAGACAGGGGCGCACGAAAGCATAGGTGTCGCTCGCTCCGGTCTCGGCCCACTCCACTGTCGCCGCGACGATGTTCCCGGTCGCTATCTCTTGCAGGATTGGACCAAGCCTCTCGCGTGGTGCCCAGGGGTAGATCACAAGCGGCATGGCCGATGTGGGCACGCCGACGTCACCGTCTTCGGGCATCGTCTTGACGACGGGATGGCCGCAACCAATGCAAGCCGACGCTGGTGACGAGGTGAATGCCAGGAACAAACAGGCGATCAGTGGAACGACCGACGACGTGTCTGACCCCAACGACCAACGACGTGTCAGACCCCAACGACCGACGACGTGTCTGACCCCAACGACCAACGACGTGTCAGACCTCAACGACCAACGACGTGTCAGACCCCAACGACCGACGACGTGTCTGACCCCGACAACCAGCGACGTGTCAGACCCCAACGACCGACGACGTGTCAGACCCCAACGACCAACGACTCGCTCGGGGTTTGGCCCGGATCGACCCGCTCCGTCCGACGCTCGGGGTTCCGCCCGGATCGACCCGCCGGGACGTCGACGCCATGCGAAGCAGATGGTGGCCGACGGGCGGAAGGGGTGAGCCGAAGGCGAGGGGAAAGCGCCAGCGCTTCCCATATAATTGGAGACAGTGGGCGTGGAAGTCGACAGGGGCGCTCGGAGACACGGCCCGCGGCTGCTGTCGCCGATCCCGGGGTCCTCGAAACCGATCCGGCAACCGCAGCGGCAATCTCCCCAGCCAGCGCAATATCGAACGCCACGCGCCGAGCCGGTGAAGCTCCCAAAGCTCCTCCGACGGCCCCCGCCCCTCGACCCCACCACGGCGATCGTCTTCCTCGGCGACCCCCGCGCCGCTGTCGACGCCCCAAGCCGGCGACCCCCCATCACAGGTACTGCCCCGCCCAACCACCATCGACGTAGACCGTTCCGCCCGCCTGCCGAGCCCAGATCCGCCCGTCATACATCGCCTCACCAAACACCGGCGGAATCTGGAACGTGCCAGCAGTCACCGCCCGCACCGCGTACACCACCCGAACCCGCTGCCCGCGCTCGAGGCTCCCAAACACCTGGAACCGGTCGTCCCGAATGTCCATGTACTCCGGCACCCACAGGTCCCCCGCACTGGTCCAGTCCGGCAGCGATCCGCGTCCGAGGCGGGGATTTTCGATCTCCCAGCCGGCGGGGATGCGGTCCACCAGAGCAATGTTCTCCAGCTTCTTGTTCGAGGTATTGCTCAGCGTGAGCTCGATGTAGACGAGATCTCCCAGGGCCAGCGTGCTGCCGACATCAAAAGTCTTGCCGTCGGAGAAGTGCCACTCCCGAGTGACCGAGAGCCCCTTGCCGCCCGTGGGCAGCTCGACGTTGAGCTTCACGCCCTCGGTGGTGCCGACCAGGGTCAGCCCATCCTTGGCGTTCTTCGGCAGGATCATCTCGATCGTGCTGGCGCGGCTGGCGCCGGAGATCTGCCAGGCGATCTCACCGTCGCCGGCATCGCGCTCCTTGTCCGGAGCGATCTCGTCTCCATTGAAGCTGAGGACCGGCGTCGGCATGTCCTTGGGAGGCGTCCCGATCCACTTTCCGAGCCCGGTGACTCCCCACATGAGCTCCTGGGTGGTCCAGTAGCTTCCCTGGTTCTTCTCCAGGCCCTCGGCGACGAGATCCGCCAGCGGAGTGCCGCTCGCGTCCCGCCCGAAGAGCTCGTGGTAGGTGGCCAGGGTCATGCCGCGGCGGCGCTGGTCGGAGTAGTAGCTCCAGCCGTTGCGGCGTTCGTCGGTGATGGGGCTTACATCCGGCGCTTTGAGCTGCTTGGCGTAGCGGTGGTCTCCCGACGCGTACAGAGCGGCCTGCAAGAGGTACTGGCCCTCGAGCTCCTTGCCGTCGTTGGTCTTGAAGTTGGAGGCCTCGAGCAGCTTCACGACCTGGGCGGGGTGTCCCTTGCCGGACCGGGCGAGCACGTACTGCACGTAGCCGGGATGGGTTCCGCGGAACTTCGGGCCGCCGGGCTCGGACTCGGCGTTGCGGTCGAGCCAGTCAACGGCGTCCTTGAGCGCGGTCTCGGGAACGTTGTAGCCGCGCTCCCTGGCGTCGTGGAAGAGGTGCACGACGTAGGCGGTTCCCCACAGGACGGGGTCAGAGGAGCCGGGCCACACGCCAAACCCGCCGGAGGGGGTCTGCATGGAGAGGAGCCGATCGATACCAGCCTGGACCATCTCGTCGACGGATGCGTCAGCGATGAGGTCAGGATCAACCTGGGGAAGAATGTCTTTCACGTAGAGCAGGGGCCGCGTCACCGACGTGGTCTGCTCAATTCAACCATAGGGGTAGCGGACCAAGTACCGAAGGTGCGTCATGGCCTGCGCATAGGGATTGGAGGTGACCCAGAGGGTGGTCCTGTCGGTGCCGCCGACCCAGCCGTCGAAGTGGGTGTGCAGGTCGTGTTTGCCGGCGTGCAGGGGGATCTTGAAGACCTCGCGGCTGTCGGAGGCGTGGGTCTGGATGGGGATGTCGAGCTCTTCCTTGGAGTAGAGCTTGCCGGCGGTGGCGGTCACCAACAGGTGGGCTGCGCCGGGGATGTCTCGCGTCTTGACGGCGAAGACGGCGGACTTTGCCTCGCCCGCTGCAATGGAGAGAACGCCGGAGTCCTTGCTGATGAAGGAGAGCACTGGCACCGGGTCGCTGCCGTCGGTGATGTCCGGGGTGGCGCCCATCTGGAGCTCGGTGGCCTCCAGCTTGATGGTGACCTCCTGGTCTTTGCCGGACTGGTTGGAGATCATCACCGGGATCTCGGCGGTGTCCCCGGTGATCAGGAAGCGGGGCAGGGTGGTCTGCAGGACGAGGGGGTCCTTGACCGTGACGTTGGTGCTGGCGGCGCCGATGCGGTCGCGGCTGGCGGTCACGACCATCACGCGCAGCTTGCCGCGATAGCCGGGAACGTCGAAGCTGACGTTGACCTTGCCGTTCTTGTCGGCCTGGACCATGCCACTCCACAGGGCGACGGGTTTGACCATCTGCACGCGTCCCTGGCCGCCGTCTCCGTCACCGCCGGTGGTGGAGGAGGGGCCGCTGGGCTCGACAAGTAGGGTCCAACCGACGGTTTCATAGGTGCTGACGCCGAGCTCACGCCGCTGGAAGATCTCCGCGAGGGGGTCGGGATCCTCGAAGCGGGTCAGGCTCAGGATGCCCTCGTCGATGGCGGCGATGGTGGCCCAGGTGTTCCCGCCGCCGGTTCCCACGTCGACCTCGATGTCGAGCTTGCTGTAGGGACGGACCTCGCTCGGTACGTTCAGGGTGATCTGCTGCTCGTAGTCGACCGGCTCCACGGTGACCGATTGCACGCCAAAGGCTCGGTCGGGCAGGAAGGCCTCGGCGGACTCGAGGTGGGGGTCCTTGATGAGGAAGGCCGACACGTAGACGTTCGGAGCAAACTCGTCGATCTTGAAGCGCCACTCGTTGGGGCCGGCCTCTGCGTCCATCCAGACCCCGTCCACGAGCTTGTCGGTCTCGACGGTGAACAGGATCCGGCCGGCATAGGGAGCGATGGCGGTGAGCGTGTTGACTTCGCCGACGCGGATGGAGCTCGACACCTCGATGGGCAGGGTGCCCGGGCGCAGTGGGCGCGGGGTGGTGTCGACAACAGTCTCGGAGTCCTGCCAGTAGTAGCGGCGTCCGGAGCCCTCTACGAAGACCTCGGTCATGGCACCGCCCGCCTCGATTCGAAGCATCGTTCCTGCGGAATCGGTCTGCGGCGTCACGTCGAGGGTGAAGGTGCCGTCGCTGTTCACGGTGACCTTTTGTTTGTCCTCGCGGGCCGGACGCAGCTGTCGGGACTGAGTGGAGGTACCTTCCCACTCGTCCCACCACCAGCCGTACTCCTCCTCCATGCGGAAGATGTCGAGCTCGAGCTCTTTGACCGAGGAAACGGGCTTTCCGAGCCAGTCGACGACTACCCCCTGGAACTTCATCACCTGGCCGACCTTGGCCTTGGTGGCGCTGGTCTGCAGGCCGATGTAGAACTTCTCGGGATGGGCCTTTGCCATAGCAGTAGCGACGGTTGTCCGCCCACTCTCGCCCTCGAAGACGCTGGCTTGGGCGACCACGGAGGCCGGACCATAGGAGCTGCCGACCTCTGCGGGTGGGCAGGAGACCTCGGCGTGTCCGTCTTCGTCGAGGCGGGCGTTGATGGTGTCCAGCGACAGGGGCTTGGGGATCCCGGTGAGGTGTGCGGGTCCGAAGCGGTAGCCGTCGTGGTTCGGAGAGCTGAAGCTTCCGGACTCCAAGCGGCAGGAGACCTCCAAGCGGGCGTCGGTTGCCGCTCCTCCGAAGAGCCAGTCGCCCTGCACGGCGATGATGGCGGAGTCGGAGATGAGGGCGCCGGTCTCCTCGAGGGCGTTGGCGGTGACCTTGAGGCGCTCGGGTACGAACTCCTCCACCTGGAAGGCGACCTCGCCAGTGACGACCTCGCCGATCTCGGCGGTGGCGCGATAGCGACCGGTCAACGCGTAGTCTCCGAAGCCGAAGTCGACGTCGATCATGCCGGCGCCGTTGGTGAGGATGACGCGCTTGCGGACCTCTCGGCCCTTGGGATCGAAGAGCTTCACGACCACGGGTAGGCCGCTATCCGGGGCGATGAACGCCTCGTTTCGCACGACACCTGCGAGGTGGGCGGTCTCTCCGGGGCGATAGACGCCGCGATCGGTGTACAGCGGGGACTGCAGGGGTTGCATCGAGGCATAGGGGCGTCCCGAGGTGTCCGAGGGCGTGTCGAGCAGCAGATCCGACATCTTGATGTAGGTCAGGTCGGAGCCGTGGGTGGCGATGAGCGCGACCGGTGGGCTGTGGTCGACCTCGGCCTCTCCGGGCTTCAGTGAGCAGCCGTTGTCTCCGCGGGTCGTGCACTCCGCCATGGTCTGGCCGCTGGCGCGCACGAGCTTGACGCGCACGTTGTCGAGGCTCGCACCGGTGTGCACGTCGAGGGCCCAGGCCTTGATTCGCGGGCTCCAGGACTCCCCGGGACCGGCCTTCTCGGCTTTGGCGATCAGGTGCATGTCGGTGAGCATGAGCCGAGCTTGATCCTGGTTGTTTCCGGCGGTCAGGGTGAGCTCGTAGATGCCGTTCTTCACGTCGGTGATGAGGTCCCCGACCGGCACCCAGGACGTCAGCAGTGAGTCCGGGGTACTCGGAACGGCCAGGTTGGTGTCGAGCACGACGTTCGAGGTCCGCTGGTCGAGGGGCTCGTCGCCTGTGAGCCAGAACACCAGGTTCTCCCTGGGTACATGGCGGACCGTCATGCCGATGGACTCGACGTTCAGGTGCTGGATCCCGAGGTTCTTCCACGCCGAGTGCGGCAGGTAGCGCCCCTTGGACGTAAACGCGACCGACGGAGAGCGGCCTTTGACCGTGAACTTCTTCTCGAAAGCCGAATAGAGCGCGCCGCCGTCTGCGGTTGCCGCACCGCCGTCGATCTTCACCGTGAGCTCGCCGCGGGGGAAGGCTCCGAAGATCCGGAAGCCGCCGGGACCGTTGGCGACCGAGAACTCCACCGCCGGATCGGTGTGGATGACCTGCTCGGCCCAGGACTCGTCGATCATGCAGCGCTGGGAGATCCACCAGGAGTTGCCCATCTGGCGGTCGTACCAGTAGCGCTCGCCACCGGCCGCGTCGTCGTCGCAGACCACCTCGACGTACCAGCCGTTCTGGCCCTCCTTGAGCGCCGCCTGGTGGATCTGCATTCGCGGACCCTTGGGCAGTCCGATCTTGATGGCCTTCTTTGCGGCCTTGACGACCTTGTCATGGGCGTAGGGAACCCCTCGATCGAGCAGGATCTCGACCTCGTCAGCGAGGACCTTGCCATGGGCGCCGACGGTGACGTCGACGAGCACGGTGTGCGCTTCGCCCTGGGATATCGCTCGGGCCTGCTCCGGAACGCCGCTCACCTCGAGGGAGAGCTTGTCGCCGACGTCGTTGGCGTCCACGGGTGCGCTGAAGGTGAGCTCGAGGGTGGCGGTCGCCTGGTTGGTGGATCGGGAGCGCAGGGACGCGCGCGACAGCTGGAAAGGTGGGGTGCGGAAGGAAGACTTCCACTCGTCTTCGCCGGGAACAGTCTCCTCGGCGAGCTGCACCGAGTCGATCTTCAGCGTGTACGAAGTGTCCGGGCGAAAGCCGTCAGTCGGCGTGAACTCCACCAGATCCGAAGCGCTGATCCGCAGGGCTCCGTCGATCTTGGGGGTGATCGTGTAGTCGATTCCGGTGGGCTCCGATCCAATCGGAGCGTCGGCGAACAGGCGTTTGTTGAACTGGAGCAGCACGTGTCGGGGCGCCACCGCCTCCGGCCCGATCGTGCGGAGCCTCAAGGCGAGCGGCGCCTCGGGTTGCTGGTCTCCTTCATCCCCCGTGAAGACCTGCGCGACGGGCTCGTCGATCGCCTCGACATCCGCGGCTTCAGGTGTCGTGCCCCCGCACGCCCACAGCGTGAGCAGAGTTATGAACTGGGTCATTAGACCTCCCTAGGGTAGACGTTAGCAAAGCTCGTGCCGACCCTGGATGGGCTTTTGATTCCGTTTGCAACGAATCGGAGATCGCCAGCAACTGTGAGGTGATTAAGGCGGGGAGCAGATGTTCGAACGCTTCCCCGTGACCATTGCCCTGTGCCTGATGGTGGCCTCTACTTTCCTCGTGCAGCAGATCCTCGGCGGCACCATGGATCCGGAGACCCTGGTGCGGATGGGGGCGCTGCGACCGGACCGACTGTTCGAATTTGGCGAGGTCTATCGCCTGTTTACGTCGATGTTCCTGCACGTCGGGCCCATCCACGTCATCCTGAACGGGATCGCGCTCTTCCAGCTCGTGCTCATCACCGAGTGGCTATACGGAAGCGTAAGAACCCTGGCTTTCTACCTGATCTGTGGGCTGGTCGGCGCCGTGGGTTCGGCGGCGATGATGGTTCCCTATCTAGCGGGATCGGTGGGCGCGTCGGGGGCGATCATGGGGCTTGCAGGCCTGATCTTCGGCCTCCAGCTGTACGGGGAGACGACCACTCGCGAACGCCTGAACGAGATGATCGCCCATCGCCTGGCCGCTGGGATCGCGCTCACCTTCGCGGTGGGGATCCTGCTCGCGGTGTTCTTCATGCCGATCATCGACAACTATTGCCACGCCGCTGGATTCTTCACGGGCATGCTGCTCGCGTTCATCTACCCAGATCCGAACTCGGAGCCCGAGTACGTGGATATCGGGGCCGCGGTTGTGCTCACCGGCCTCGTCCTCGGCAGCTTCGGCTGGGCTGCCGCGGATGGCGAAGAGGCACTGGAGACCTTCCATATCGACGCTGCCGAGTCGTTTCGACACCGGCTGGAAGATCGGCACGACGGGTACGTTGCGGCCGGTCTGATCGGCGGCGTGATCGAGTCCTATCGAGAGGCTGGAGCGCCAAACACCGGCATTGAGGTCCTCGAGGGGCTGCTGGACCGCTGTGAGTCCGCCGACACCACCTCCACGGTTGCAGGACTGATCTTCGAGGAGGGCTGGGACACCGAGACTGAGATGGTGCTCGACCGCTGGTTAGAGCTCACTCCCGATGATCCGGTCGCCTTGAATGCCTATGCCTGGCTGCTGGTGACACGACAGGACGAGGAAGCGCGAGATCCAGCGAAAGCGCTACCTGTCTCGGAGCGCAGCCTGGAGATCGCCGCAGCCGGAGAAGACGAGGAGCTGTACCTGGCGGGATTCCTGGACACCAAGGGCGAGATCCTGCTGCAGCTGGACCGCATCGACGAGGCTTTGGAGGTCCAGACCGAGGCGGTGCGACTCGAGAGAGCCCGCAACGTGGGCCTCTCGGAGCGGTTCGCTCGTGTCGTCGGGCTGGTTGGGCCGCCGATGCTCGAGGAGCTGGAGAAGCGGCTCGTAGTCATCGAGGAACGGATCGAGGCAGAACAGTGATCGCCGTGACGGGCAGGCTGCTCATGGTTGTCCTCGCGGTGGCCCTCATCGTGCTGCTCTTCCGAATGCTCATCGGAAAGTCTCGCTCGCCTCGACCGCCTCCAGAGCCACTTCCCGAGCTACCCGAGGAGCTCGGCTACGTGCTGGCCAACCCCTTCGAGGTGACTTCGCCGGCCGTCGTCGAGGCGAGGGCGAAGCGGCTCCCATGTCGGCGGTGCGACGGTAGCGTTCGGGTCGAGGACCATCAGATCGAGAAGGTCGCGGACGAACTCCTGCGCGTGGTGACGACTCGCTGCAAGCAGTTTGGGCACGAGGATCGCATGTATTTCAGGATCTCCGGGGTCTGACACGTCGTTGGTCGTTGGGGTCTGACACGTCGTCGGTCGTTGGGGTCTGACACGTCGTCGGTCGTTGGGGTCTACGTGCTCGATGGGGATGGATGGCGTGAATCCTCCTGGGCGAGGCCCAGCCCAGCGGTAAGGTTCACCCGGGGGACACATGACAACCGAAGAAGTTCACGCGCCGCTGCGTCGAGACATCCAGCTCCTCGGAGGAATCCTCGGGGAGGTCATTCGCCAGCACGAAGGCGAGCAAATCTTCGACCTGGTGGAGCGGGTCCGGGCGCTCTCCAAGGCCGGAAGGCAGGGAGATCGCGGGGCACGAGCCGAGCTCGAACAACTGGTCTCCACCATGGAGATGCAGGAGATGCACGAGGTATCTCGTGCCTTTTCCCACTTCCTGAAGCTCTCGAACATCGCCGAGCAACAGCACCGGGTCCGCCGCCGGCGCCAATACCAGGCCGCCCCCAACGGCTCGCCGCAGCGTGGGTCGCTCGATGAGAGCCTCGGTCGCCTCGCTCGCGCCGGAATCGCCCCCGCCGACATCACAGCCGCCATCGCCGATCTGGACATCGAGCTGGTGCTCACGGCCCATCCCACCGAAGTGCGCCGGAGAACGGTACAGCGCCAGCACAGCGACGTGGACCGCCTCATCGGCGTTCGCGATCTGCACGACCTGACCCCACGAGAGCAAGCACAGAACCGCGCCGATCTCGTCCGTGTAGTGAGCACGATCTGGGCAACAGATGACGTTCGCCGACAGAAGCCAAGCCCTGAAGATGAGGTTCGAGGTGGCCTTGCCGTGGTCGAACAAATCCTGTGGGACGCCGTTCCCCGCTATCTCCGAGAGCTGGACGCATCGGTTCAGACTCACACCGGTCAAGGACTCCCCCTCGACGCAGCTCCGGTCCGCTTTGGATCCTGGATGGGCGGCGACCGAGACGGCAATCCCAATGTCACGCCCGAGACCACCGCCCGAGCCTGCCTCCTCGCGCGCTGGATGGCTGCCGATCTGTACTGGCGGGAGATCGATGAGCTGCGTGCCGATCTGTCCATGACAACGGCGAGCGACGAGCTGCGCGACTTGGTAGGAGAAGTGTGGGAGCCCTATCGAACGTTGCTTCGCGGAGTGCGCGATCGTCTCGATGCAACCCGAATTGTCATCGAGGCCCGCCTCGAAGGGCGCGCACATCGAGACCTCGAGATCCTAACGGATCCGAAGGAGCTGCTGGAACCCCTGTTGCTGTGCTGGCGCTCACTGAGAGCCTGCCGTCACGATCTGATCGCCGACGGGCGCCTCCTCGATCTGATCCGCCGCGTGAACACCTTCGGGCTCAGCCTGGTGCGCCTCGACATTCGCCAGGAATCGGAGCGTCACACCGAGACCCTGGATTGGCTCACGCAGCGGGTGGGGCTGCCGGCCTATGGCGCGCTGAATGAGGAACAACGCCAGGACTTCCTGGTCCGTGAGCTTTCCGGCAGCCGCCCGCTGGTTCCGCCGGAGCTCTGGCATGCCGGCGACTGTCCCGATCCCGTTCGCGACGTGTTGCACACCTTCAAGGTCGCGGCGCAACAGCCTCCCGGCGTGCTCGGCGCCTACGTGATCTCCATGGCCGGGCCCCCCTCGGACGTGCTCGCCGTCGAGCTCCTCCAGCGTGAGGCTCGCATGGCCTGCTCCACGCCGCAGAGTGGTCCCTCACAGCGCGTCGTTCCCCTCTATGAGACCGAGGCCGACCTCGATAGCGGCGGGGATGCCGTCCGCGAGCTTCTCGGCATCACCTGGGTGCGTGAGCAGATCCGTGAGGCACACGGCAATCGCCTCGAAGTGATGATCGGCTACTCGGATTCTGCCAAGGACGCTGGACGATTAGGGGCGGCATGGGCACTCTATCAGGGACAGGAGCGTTTGGTGGAGGCGTGTCGTGAGCACGGCGTGAGGCTCACGCTATTTCATGGCAGAGGCGGATCCGTGGGCCGCGGTGGTGGGCCGACTCACGCGGCGATTCTGTGTCAACCGCCCGGCTCCGTTCAGGGAAGTCTGCGCGTCACAGAACAGGGTGAGGTCATCCAGACCAAGTTCGGGAAACCGGGAATCGCGGTGCGCACCCTCGAGCTCACGACCACCGCGGTTTTGGAGGCGACGCTTCTCGAGGCGAAGCCTCCCAAGGCGACCTGGCGCGCCCGCATGGATCGCCTCGGTCACACCTCAAAGGCCGCATATCACGATATTGTTCGCCACAATTCGGACTTCGTCCCCTACTTCCGATCGGCCACGCCCGAGCGTGAGTTGGGCATGTTGAACATCGGGAGTCGGCCGGCACGGAGGAGAGCGGGTGGCGGCGTCGAGAGCCTTCGCGCGATCCCGTGGGTATTCGCGTGGACGCAGACGCGACTCATGTTGCCGGCTTGGCTCGGCGTGGGGGCGGCACTCGACTCCGAGATGTCCGATCCTCACGGTCTGGCCGAGTTGCGCGAGATGGTAGCGGAGTGGCCGTTCTTTCGTTCGACCATCAGTCTCATCGAGATGGTGATTGCAAAGGCGCTTCCAGACATCGCAGAACACTACGACACAGTGCTCGTGAGCGGCGAGCTTCAGGAGCTGGGAGCCTCACTCCGCGAGCGCTTCGCCGTGACAAAATCACGCGTTCTCGAGCTCCGTGAGCGAACCACCCTGCTTGATGAGAACTCTGTTCTACGGCGATCAATCGACGTTCGGAACCCATATGTGGACCCCTTGAATCTGTTGCAGGCAGAGCTGTTGCGGCGACTCAGAGATCCTCACGTGGAAGACCGTGAGTCGGTTCAGGCGGCCTTGCTACTCACGGTGAACGGCATCGCGGCCGGCATGCGCAACACGGGGTGATCCAGGCAGAGCACTGTCAGGGGGCTCGCACGCCTGGCCGCTGAACGAACCACCGCGGTCGTCGAGGCGAATGGGCGGGTGCGCAATCATGACGCAACTCTGTCAGAGGGGTCGAGTCCGTCTACGTCGCAGTGTGTCGGACGAAGAGCCGACAAGCTCCATTCGGTCGCAGACGCGGTATTGACTGGCCGACCCCTGAATTTTGTCCTACAGTTGCTTTCTTGTTGTGGAGTTCTCATGAGGCTTTGTCTGGGGCTATCGCTGCTCGTCATCATGGCGTGCAGCCCCGAAGAAGAAGAGGAGTTGGTCACGTGCAACGCCGAGATGGACGCCGACGGGGACGGACTCGACGACTGTCAGGAAGAGGAACTCGGTCTCGATCCGAATCTCGAGGACAGCGACGACGACGGCTCCACCGACTCCGAAGAGGTCGACTGCCTCAGCGACCCGCTCGATGCCGAAGAGGCCTGCTACGCCTGCGGCTGGGACCGGAACGACCCCGGGAATCTCGTCTCCGACGGCAATGAGGTCGGCGACGTGATGGGCAACTACAAGCTGCCCGATCAGTGCGGCGAGAAGGTCGATTTGTGGGACTTCTACGGCGAGTACCACATCCTCTATCTCACGGCCGCGTGGTGAAGCGGCTGTACGGCGGAGGCAGTTCGCCTCCAAGACGTGACGCGCGAGTTCAAGAAAGAGACGGGACTTCCCTTCAAATTCCTCTTCGCCATCTACGAAGGTGGTTCCGGAGCGCCGGCCGACGCCGATGACTGCGAAGACTATGCGGACTACATCGGCAATCCAAAGTTCCCGGTGTTCGCCGACGGCAACGGCAAAATCGCCGCGCACACGCCCATCGACCAGACCATGAACCCACAGATGTGCGCTCTCTCTGACGAGTTCGAGATCCTCGGCTGCTTAGAGGGCCACGGCGCCTACGAAGAGGCCCTCGACGAAATCCGCAATCACGCTGGCCTCTAGATTCCCCGAGAAGGCGCCCGTGAGATCTCTACTGGTTCTTCTGTTGGCCGTTGGCTGCGGCGACGACAAGGACGGGACTCCGAACCGCCCTTCGGATCCCACCACCGACACGTCGACGACGACCTCGACCTTGCCCAGCTCCTTCGACCTCACCGGCACGGTCATCGATCAGGATGGGGAGCCGGTCCCCGAAGCGATGGTTCTCTTCGGCGGACGCCCCGACACGATGGTGCTGACCGACGCGGCGGGCGCCTTCACCATCCACTTTGCGCCGCTCGGATACGGCGAGCCCGCGATCGTGGCCGCCAAGGCTGGCTATCGGGCCATCGGTGACGAGTTCTTCGACGCCGACTCCGTCATCGAGCTGACGCTGCGCGAGGTGAGCGACGTCGACAATCTCGACTACGTCTACCAGGACCCCGGCGACGGGCAGGACCTCATGCTGGAGGACTGCACCCATTGCCACACCGCCTTCGTTGCGGAGTTTCTGGAGTCGGGTCACGCTGAAGCGGCGCGCAATCCACTCCTCCACGATCTCTATGCCGGGGTGAGCACGGGACATGACCAGGCGAGCTGCGAGACTGCCGGTGGGAGCTGGGCGACCGGCCGAGAGCCCGGAACCGAGAGCGATACGGTCGACAAGTGCTACCTCGGAGGCGGCGTACTGCCGGACCTGAACCCGCAATGCGGCGGGCCCGCGCAGCTTCCCTGCGACGCGATTGGTGCCGATGCTCCCACCGCGTTCGGAGCCTGCGCCGACTGCCACGCGCCGGGTATCAACGGGGTGGCTGGAGGCCGCGATCTGCACGACGCCCACGGCCTCGCCTTCGACCTCGGCATCCACTGCGACACCTGTCACAAGGTGCGGGATATCGACATGTCGCTTCCGCCGGGGGTGGGCCAGCGCCTGGTCATGGGGCGACCCAGCGAGCCCGGGCAGAACATGTTCGAGTGGGACCCGGTCTACTACGGGCCACTCATCGACGTGCCCAACATCGCCATGGGTGGCAGCTATCAGCCGAAGTTCGCCGAGTCGGTGTTCTGCGCGGGATGTCACGAACAGGAGCAGCCCGCCCTGGTGCCCGGCGACCAGCTCGCGGCGCGATGGACCGATGGCCTGCCTGTGCACAGCACCTACTCAGAGTGGGAGGCGAGCCCCCACGCGGATGCCGGCACCCAGTGTCAGGACTGCCACATGCCCGCGCACCTCGACCTGAACAACGCCGTGGATCTGTCGACCCCGGAAGAGTCGTCCATCCGCTTCGGGTTCCCGCGAGATCCCGAGGATATACGCCAACACATCTTCCGCGGCCCCCTCGAGGGCAGCCCCCGCATGATCGACAGCGCCCTCTTGGTGAGCCTCACCTTGAGCACCGACGGCGACGAGCTGGTTGTCGACGCCGGCATCAACAACGGCGGATGCGGCCATGCCGTTCCCACCGGCGAGCCGATGCGGGCGCTTGTGCTGGTCCTCGAAGCCGAGGGCGATTGCGGCGTCCTGGTCCCGAGCGCGGGCATGACCGTGCCCGACACCGGGGGCGCTCTCGCATCCGGGATCATCGATACCGATCTGACCGTGGTCGGCGACCAGGTGCACTGGCCGGCACACCCGGCGTCGCCGGGAATGGTGCTCCGGGTTGTACGTCCCACGGGGGGCTTCGATGATTACATCGCCACCGGCGCATTCGCGACGATGAACGCTACGGACAAGGGCATGGAGATCTTCGACCCGGTCGCCGAGGTGACGGTACAGGCCGTTGCGGGCGACACGATCACCGCCAGCGCGCCTCTCGCAGTCAGTCCCGGTGACCTCGTCTTCATCGGACAAGCCTGGAGTGCTGTGCCGGTCGATGGCCAGCCCGCGATTCAGCTGGCCGGGCATGCCGGGTACGCATTCGCCAAAGTCCTGACCGATGCCACTGGAGCCCGGCATGTGCCGCACTACAAGGCGGTAGACATCGCGTCGGACAACCGTATCGCTCCGGCCGAAATGGCGCAGACTTCCCACCGTTTCGATCTGCCGGTCGGGTGCGCGGCCGTCGAAGCCCGCGCAACGCTCCTGTACCGCCCGGTGCCACTCTCCCTGGCCGACGACAGGGGCTGGGAGGCGCTAGACTACGTGGTCGGTAGCACCTCTGTCGCGTTGTAGCGAGGCATCGTCGGGTCGGAGGGCGTCGGGAGATGTGGCAGAAACCTCAGGTTTCCTGTGACCTGAGGCTGCGCTCCTCCTCCTGAGGTCATCGGAGGAAGAACAAATGCTGAAGCGATTCTGGAGTTGGTTGGTGAACACCCCTGCACCGAGGCCGATGGTGGCGGACGGAACCCTGGTCCTCGACACCCGCGGTGGTGACCTACGGCTCATGGCGGTCGAGTCCTACTTCCACGTCTGACTGCAGATCCCTACAACGAGCAGTAGCTCACGAGCACCTCGGCCTGTGGCCAGGGTACGAACTCGAGAAAGCGGATCTCGTTGGTGCTCGAGATGTACTCGAAGTCGTCGTCGTCGTCGAATTGGTAGACGATGCCGTCGTGGTGCACTTCGATCTCGAGCGTGCCGGCTATGGGCACCTCGCTGAGGTCGAAGTGCTGTTGGTAGCCGGTGGTGAGCAAGCCCAGGTCGCCCATGCGCTGCGAGCTCGTGCGCCAGACAGGGTCGTCGATCTCGATCGCGAGGCCGCCGACGGCATTGGTGACCTCCTGGTAGAGCACGGCTTCGGCACCTGCGGCCGGTGGACTGAGGTGTGCGAAGACCGAGAAACTGACTTCCTCACGCATGAGCTTCTCGTTGTTGAGCCAGTTCTGGAACTCCTCGTGGTCGATAGGCAACACGTCGGACTCGTCGTCCCCGTCGCTGAGGACAACGAGATGCAGGTCGCTGTTGGGGCGGAGAAACCCAGCGTTCTCGGCGTTGTTTCGGATGGCGAGTGCGGTGTAGACGGCGGCTCGCCCAGCGCGGTCATCGCTGTGGCTCGGGAGTCCGGACAAGAGTTCGAAGGGATTGGGCGTCGTGTTGTCGATCCAGTTGGTGAGGATGCCAGACTGACCGGGATCCGACATGTCAGTGGTGACGAAGCCGATGTGGTAGTCCACGTTGGAATCCACGTAGGCATTCAGGAACGTAGGGAGCTGGTCGGCCAGATTGGCGAGCTGGGCGTCCATCGTCGCCGAGTGGTCGATCACGAAGAGCACGTCGACCATGCTCGCGATCTGCTGGATGTGGGCGTCTACGATCGGTGTGCACCCGGTCACCGTGCCCCCAGTCGCCGTGATGTTGGCGCTGTCGACCGTGGCAGGGGTGCCTAAAGTACAGCCGGCAACCAGGGGAATCGAGAGGAGATATCGGTGCATGGGGCCTCGTGGGGCAGTTGTCCATTGTGTCAAGAACGCGTCTGCTGGATTAATGCCCGGATGGCCAGCACAGCGTCACTTTTCTTTGCCTCGTGGCCACACGTGGACAGGGAGTAGGCTACCGATAGGGGCGGGGAGAGACGATGAAGTTTGCACTGATGCTTCTGGTTGCCTGCGCAGGTCGACCCGAGATCTCCACCGATGGCCTGGGCACCGACTGCGCCGAGGCAGAGTGTGCGGACGGGCAGACCTGTCACAGCTATGCGCACTTCGAATGTGCGGATGCTTCCTGTCAGACCTGCGAGATCGCCTGTGACGCGGACAGCGACTGTCCGGAGGGGTTGGCCTGCAACCTTCCTCCGGTCGTTCCCGACTCGATTCCCAACATCTGCGAGTGACGGTCCTTTGGGCGGCTAGAGATAGCCAAAGAATGCGTAGTACGCCAGGTTCGTGCCTGCGCCTTGGCCGGCGGGCACATAGTTCGGATCGAAGCCCGGGTAGGCATTGTCCCAGGCCGTCGAGATGTAGTCTCCGAGCGGGTAGGTGCCGGCCCATCCATTGTAGTCGCCGTAGTAGGTCGCGCTGCAGTTCCAGGCGACGCCGATGCCGTAGTAGGTGCCGGGGTACAGGGTCCTGTTGATCGGGGGCGACAGCTGAAAGTCCGTCCCGGCGCCGTGGGTGACCGTTTCGGCAAACACGGTCGTCCACGGTCCGTTCGCCGTCGGACCCTCGTGCACGTAGTAGTCGAGGTCGCAGTTGCCGGTGAGGCCCAGATACCAACCCACGTCGAGGAGATCGACCTGATCGGTGGCAAGGAAGACCGCTCCACGGAAGTAGTTCGCGGTTGTCCAGCTCGAGTCGTCATCCGAGCCCATCTCGAACTCGTCCCGGCAGTTGAAGTCACCCGTGAGGCCGTCGCAGTCCTGGTCGATGCAGTCCCCAGGAATCTCGTATGCGTAGGGATAGGCCTGGGGATCGCTGCCGTCGCAGTCGCCATCGCACGTCGTAAATCCGTCCCCGTCGGCGTCGTCGAGATTCAGGATCGGATCGCTGTCGTCGCAGTCGCCGTCGCAGCTGGTGAGGCCGTCGGCGTCGGAGTCGAGCCCGGTCACCGTCGGATCGCTGTCGTCGCAATCGGTGAACGTGGCGGAGTAGCCAACAGGCTGTTGGCACGCGTCCAGAGGCTGTGACACGTCTCCATCTCCATCGCCGTCGTCGTCGACGTAGAACGTGGTGGCGTCCAGGAGAAACGGGTCGTCTTCGTCGAGTAGGCCGTTGCAGTCGTCGTCGAGGTTGTTGCAGACCTCGACCGCGCTGGGATTCACGTCGGCATTGTAGTCGTCACAGTCGCCGTCGCAGCTGGTGAGGCCGTCGCCGTCCACATCTCGCCCGGTGACCTCGGGGTCGTTGTCGTCGCAGTCGGTGGACTCGGGAGAGTAGCCATTGGGACGTTCACAGGCCGTGATCGACTGGGTGGGATCACCGTCGGTGTCTCCGTCGTTGTCCAAGTAGAAGGTGGGGGCGCCAGTGAGGTCAACATCGGGATCGTCGTCGTCTCTCAGGCCGTCGCAGTCATCGTCGACGTTGTTGCAGACCTCGGCAGCGTCGGGGTTGCGATTCGGGTCATCGTCGTCGCAGTCGTCGTCGTTCGAGGCGGATCCCGAGGGCCCCTCGCAGAACCGCTGGCTTGGTCCGCTCTGGCCGAAGCCGTCGCCGTCGTCGTCGCGATACCAGTCCAGTTGACTGTCTAGGTCGAGCCCGGGGTCGTCGTCGTCCCAGAGCCCGTTGCAGTCGTTGTCGAGTCCATCACAGATCTCGACATGACCGGGGTAGACCGTCGGTTCTTCGTCGTCGCAGTCGTCGCCGCCGTACTCGATGCCGATGAAGCCGTCGTCGTCGCGATCAAAATCGCAGAGGAGGTCTTCGCCGCAGGCAACATCGTCGCAGTCCGTGGAGCCGTTTCCGTCGTTGTCGACGGCGTCGTCGCAGATCTCGGGACACGAGACCCCGTCTTCGCAGTCGGCGGATTCGGGTGGATTGGAGCAGCCATAGAGAACGAGTGAGAAGAGCAGTATTCGCATGGCGAGAGCGTATCCAAAAACCGATTCACCCGCTCGACCTCGTCACCTGAGGGCACACGCCGATTCCAGTGTCGCCTTGTGCTCGCTGAACCACGGATTGCGGCCGGGGTCCTTTCTGATATCCGAGGATTCCACGCGGAATACGGTCGTTACCTCGGTGCCTCTCGCGAGACCGAGGCCGCGGCGCCCTTGCTCGGCCAGGTTGGTCCAGTGCATACGAGTCGCGTGGTGCAAGAGGATCTTGGGCTGGGGGTACACCTCCCATTGGTGAGACTGGTCGCCGTAGCGCAGGGTGGCCCGGTACTTTTGGCCGACCGCGATCTGGCCGTAGTCTTCGAGGATCGGCAGGTCGTTGTGCGTGCCGTCTGTGCAGACTGGCAGCTTCTTTGTCCCCTGCGCGGCCACCACTTTGACGACAACACTGTCGTCCCCGCTCTCCTCGAGGCGCCAACAGTGACCCAGCACGGGCCGAAACGCGGGTTTTGCGAGGGCGGAGACGATCTCGGTGGCGGAGTCCTCTCCCCAGGTGAATCGCACCTCGGTGAGCACATCAAACCCGCCGTCTTCGTAGTGGTCCTGGCTCCTCGAGACGAAGTGGACCGACATCCCGGAGGCGATGGTGCTCGCGCTGTTCAGGGACACCTTCAGCTGCTCAGGTTGCACGCCAGCTATCGGCACACATTCCCCAGGGGGCGATCCGGCGATGGATGCGGAGAGGAAGGCGGCGAGCAGGAGAGTGGTGTTCATATGCAGCCATAGACTACTGGATCGTCTGTTGGTTCCTGGAGATCATGCAGCTCGCGGTCGCTGGTTGCTCGGCCAGTTCGCCTCGTCCTCGCTGGAGAGTAGCCGTAGTTCCTGCCCAGTTGGATCCAGGAGATCGTCGCGCTTGCAGCCAAGCACGTTCTTCGCCGCCCCGAGTCCGGACATCGTCGCCGCCGCCACGCCGTGACCAACGGTGCTCGATCCACACATGAACAGGCCGCCAATCGGCGTCTTGATGGGGAACCCAAAGGGGCCGATCTGATCCAGGGTCTTCTCGGTCCCGAAGATGTGTCCGTCCCGGGACGCGACGTAGTGTTCGTTGGTGAGCGGCGTGCCGAGATCCGCGAACTTCACGTGGTCACGGATCCCCGGTACGACGCGATCCAGCTGCTGGAACATGCGATCCATCAGGTCTTGCTTGCGATGTTCATAGGCCTCGGGACGGTTGCCGTAGCGGCTCTCGGACCAGGCCTTGAACCCGTCATAGGAGACATAGGAGAAGGACTCGCAGGTGTGGTGTTTCCTGAACTTCGACGGGTCCTTTAGCGTGGTGGCGGTGAGGAAGACGCCGGGCAGGTTGTCCATCGCCGCCGGATCGGAGCTCGTCGCCACCGAGTAGGTGCGCTCGACGTCCTCTGGTCGCGGGCAGTACCAGTAGTTTCCGGAGTCGATTCCGGCGGCGCGCAGGTCCATATCGACGGCAAAGAACAGGCTGATCGCCGAGATCGAGTAGCGGGCCTTGTCCAGGCGGCGGCGGATTCTCCAGGGCAGGACCGCTCTTGGCAGGAGGCGGCCATAGGTGACGTGGGGATCGGCGTTGGAGATGACGGCGCTGGCGCGAACCTCAGTGCCGTCGGCGAGGCAGACCCCGATGGCCCTGCCTCCCTCCATGAGGATGCGGGAGACATCGGCTCGAACCTCGATCTGGCCTCCGTTCCGGCGCAGTTCTTTGATGAAGGCCTTTGGGATCGCCCGGGCACCGCCGCGTGGGTAGTAGCCGCCCTCGAAGTAGTGGTTGACGACCGCCGCGTGCTGGATGGTCGGAACCCTGCTGGGCGGAAGGCCGTGATCTCCGGCTTGCATCGTCAGAATTGCACGGAGGAGCGGGTCTTTGGTGAATCGGTCCAGGTAGTGGTCCAGGGGACGCAGCCCGTCCTTGAGGGTGTGGCGGAGGCGCCAGGGCGCGGTGAGCCAGTCCCTCTTCGCTTCGACGGGGAAAGTGGATAAGAGCTCGGTCGCCATGCGGTCGCAGCCGTCGAGGTAGCCGTCGATTCCTGCGCTCTCACTCGGGAATCGCTGCTTGAGCCGCTCGCGGTAGTGCTCCTTTCCGGACGGGATGTCGAAGCGCTCGTCGCCGATGAGGATGTGGTCGTAGCCGTCCCGGTTGAGCTCGAGGAAGGTCATGTTGTTGGCGACGCCGAGGCCCTCGTAGATTCTGCGCACGTGGCCTCCGCGGTCGAGCCCGCCGATGTAGTGGACCCCGGGGCTGAAGTCGTAGCCGCCGAGGTTGAACGTCTGGCACCAGCCGCCGGGGAGGTAGTGCTGCTCGAAGACCATCACCGACTTTCCGGCCCGCGCCAGGGCGACAGCCGCCGCAAGTCCACCGACCCCCGAGCCGATCACGATCGCATCGAAGTCCTCTTGAACCGCCATTCAGGCCCCTCCAGCGGCGCGTGTAACACTTGGGCTACATTGAGGTGGGCACGAAAGGACCGGTATGCGAAGTGTAGTTGCGATGGCTCTGATCTGGGGATGTTCAGATGCCCCGGAGACGCCAATCGAGGCACCCGCTGATCCCTGGATCGAGGTGGGGTCGAGGTCGGCGACCAACCAGTTTCGGCCAGTGGCCGACGACGACACCTTCACGCTCGTTGCCGGTCCCGCGGGTGGCTGGCTCTTCGAGGTTGCTGGACGCGTCCACCACCTGCCGGAGATCGTCGGTGTGTGGACCACGAGCATTCGCCGGATCTCGACTGGCGAAGAGATCGGTGGGACGGACAAACTCTCCGACTACAAAACCCTCCGGTCGTACAGAGAGAAAGCTGGTTCCGGTGAGTTCTTTGGGCACTACGCCTATACCTACTCCGTGCAGGACATTCTCTGCGATCTGGAAGGCGAGCAGGTCGAGATCTGCATCACGGTCGTCGATCCGGACAGCGAGGCGTTCGCCGACGAGTGCGTCGTGGTCACGGTTGCTTTGGAGCCCGATTTCCACGGCGGCTGCGTGAATTGAGATGAGAAGCTTGTTCCTCGTGATATTTCTGTCGGGTTGTCTGGACGTCTTCAGGACCGACCCGCCCGCTGAACCTCGGGTCGAGCTGGGCGGGAGCTCCGAGTACCCATACGAGTTCGCGCCGTTGACTGACGACACGCTCGCCATCATCGCCGGACCGTCGGGGTACTGGTTCTTCCAGCTCGGCGGGTACGCCCACAACGTTCCGGAGACGATCCGCGTGTCTACAAAGAGCGTCCGCAGGCTGTCGACGAACCAGGAGGTCAATGCGGATTGGCACGACGTGGCCATTCTCCTCGACGAGTACTACCCCGAGGTGGCTTCCGGCTATTTTGCAGGGTATCAGGCCCATCTCGACCATCCGGACATCTTTCGTATCGTCTGCGAGGTCGAGGGCGAGCAGATGCAGATCTGTCTGACAGTGACGGATCCGGAGACCGAAGCGTCCGGCGATGGCTGTGCGACCGTCACCGTCGTCCTGGATTCCCACACCGAAGAGCTGTGTGCGGAATGAGAGTGTAAGCCCGCCGCTCCGCAGTGCGTTCCACCGATGAACACACTCTACGGAGTCCCAAAATGCTTACGCTTCTCGCACTCATCGCCGCCTCCACCGCCTCCGCCAGCCAGCTCGACCACACCATCTCCAACGTGGAGAGCATGGTCTGGGACCAGCAGGTCCAGCGCATGGTCGCCCGCCAGGGTCTCACCGCCGTGAACGTCTCCTGGGAGGACACTGGCCGCTACAAAGGCAGCTCGGTGGGGCCAAACATCAGCGACATGACCATCGGGGTGCGCGACGGCAACGGCCAGCTGCACCCGATGCCGGTCATCCGCTTCGACAACTTCAATGACAAGACGGCCGACCTGAGTCCCGACGACTTCTGGCTCCGCGTCGGAAACGAAGACGGGGGGCGCATGCACTCCGCGAGTCTATCTGAGATCCTGCATTCTCCACGCTCCTTCCTGCACGATCCGGAGAGCTGGACCGGGCGAGACGCCTCGCTGTGGGACAAGCGCGACGACCACGTGCTCGTCTCGGCCCAAGCCTGCTTCTTGCCAGTCCCCAAGGGTGGACAGGCGACGTTCACTCCGGTGATCTACAACTACCAGTCCAGCGTCGGCAACCCCGCCGTGCTCACCATCGTCGCCACCCGCGAGGGCACGTCGATGCAGATCGTGGACAACGACGAGGGCTACATGTCCGAGGTCCTGTACTTCAACCAGGACGGCGAGCGCGCCCCGTTCACTGCGACCCGGCTCTCGGACTTCAAGAGCTCCGGTGGCGACGGGACCCACGGCTCGGTCAGCGCCTCGAGCGAGGACGGTCTGAACACTGTGCTGCTCATCCAGGTCCCGCTGAAGCACGACGCCCCCGTCTACGACAATTACTGGGGAGACGCACTGATGGAGGGTGTGGCGATGAGCATGGGTGCCCCCGAGGCCGAGGATAGCGACGTGGAAGCGGCGGTTATTGGCCACGGACCAGTCGAAGGCCCCTTCACCGAGATCGGCGGCCTCGACATCGAGCGCGACAGTCGCTTCCCAGTCCGCGTCACCGTGCAGTTCTACAAGGCCACCAGCAACGGCGTGGTCACCGATTCCGACATCGCCGACATCCGCAAGCAGATCGACCGGGTCTACAGCAACGGCGACTATGTCGGGACGCTGGTCTCCGCAGGCCACACTGGACGGCCCACCGAGTGGGTCGAAGCTCCGGAGCGCGCGGTGTGGGCCAAGCCTGACTTCGCGTGGTTGAAGGCGTTCTAGCTGACTGCTCCCTATGGGTTGCAGCTGACGATGGTGGGCGGCGACGTGTCCGAGCACGCGACGCCCATCGTTTCGTTCTCGCACAGATCGTAGAGCGCGCTGATGCAGTCGGTCTCCATGCAATCCGCCGTGCCACCGCACTCCGTTGGAATGGCCGCGCACTCGTCGTGGTCATCGTCGGTGCCGAGGTACGCGACACAGACCTCGCCGTCGACACAGTCGGAACAGTCCTCGACCGCGACGTCGTCGTCATCGTCTCCGCCGCCGCAGCCGGTGATCAGCAGGGCGGTGAGCATCAGGATTCTCATGTTTCCTCCAGGTTCATCTGCCGAAGTTCAAGCCGGCGGGATCTCCGGCGTCATCCTTGGGCGGAGGCGGGTTTCCGAAGATGAACCAGCCCCCGATCACCAGGGCAGTCGCCGCGAGCACGGCGAGGCCAGCCTGGTTGTTCACCGCGGTGAAGCAGAGGAGCGAGAGTCCACCGCCAACGAGGCCAACCGCCCAGGGGACGGCCTTGGTCCATCCGGGCTGCTCGGTGAGGGGAACCGCCGCGACGGGGGCTCCAGGCTCGGCAACCCGGGAGGGGTCCGAGGCGAGACCGTAGTGGCACTTCTTGTACTTCTTTCCGCTTCCACAGGGACAAGGGTCGTTTCGGCCGGGCTTCGCCATCATTTCTCCCCAGGTGGGTCCGGGATCTGCATCGCGCGCTTTCCGGATGGATCCTGCATGTAGAGCATGGGAATCAGGCGATCTGCGTCGTTGCCTTCGGGAAGCACGCCGGTATAGCGGAACAGCGCGTCGGACTCTGGCAGGATGCTGATCTCGGCGACCGCCTTGGCGTCGCTGTCGTTGGCCTTGAACACACTCTCGCCGTCGGCCTTTGCATAGATGTCGATGCGAGGCTGCCGATCGGCGTCGGTGAGCTCGAGACCCATCTCGCCTCGCCGCTCGGTATAGAGCGTTGCACGCGGCTTTCCATTGGAGTCGTACAGGCGTAGACCGGATCCTGCGTCGAGGAGGTTGTCGGTGAGCTCTAGGCGGAGATTGTTGTCCTTCAGGGAGAAGATTCGCAGGGCGCTGCCGGCCTCGTTGGTGCCGAGGCCCCAGTTCACCGCGCCGGTACGGGCATAGGCCGTGATCCCAGAAAAGTCCGGCGTGACCTCGAGGCGAATTCGGTCCTTGCCCCGCTCGCGGAAGGTGATCCCGTTGGGGAGGATCTGGACCTCCTGACCGGTCTCGGCATCTCCTACGATCAGCTCTGGTTTGGCCCGGACAGCGTTTGTAGGGGCTGCCCAGGACACAGCGATCGCGGCCAGCAATAGGGTTGCTCCAGCGCGCCACGCCCGTGTGAAGCGGCGTTGCTTGGCGATCTCTCGCTCCAGTTCATCGAGTCGTTTGCAGATCGAATCGGGGTCTTTCACAGCGTCCTCCGCATCCACTCTACCTCGCGTTGTTGGTATGTTCCGCGCGCGGGAGTGGGATGATCCGTTTGGGCCCCTTCGAACTCGAGGCGCCCATGGGCCGCGGTGGGATGGGTGAGGTCTGGGCGGCCCGACATGTCCAGCAGCAGACGCCGGTAGCGGTGAAGCTGCTCACGGCGGACGCGGCCAGAGAAGCGAGGTTCCGGGCAGCCTTTCGCAACGAGGTTCGCGCATCGGCGTCCCTGGACCACCCGAACATCGTCCTGGTCTACGATCACGGAGAGGTCGATCCCCAGGCAGAGCTCGCTTCGTCGTCGCGGCTGGCGACGGGTACGCCCTATCTGGCAATGGAGATGGTTTCGGGAGGGACACTGGTCTCTTTGGCGGGTCGGCTTGGCTGGGTGGAGCTTCGACACATCGTCTTGTCGCTTCTCGATGCTCTCGCGCACGCACACGCGCGCGGGGTGATCCATAGGGACATCAAGCCTGGAAATGTGCTCGTGTCCCGGCAGGTCGGGGTGTTGCCGACGGTGAAGCTCACCGACTTCGGGCTCGCCCATCCGATGGAGGGCATGACCGACACCGATCCCTTCTTTGCCGGCACGCCGTCCTTCATGGCCCCAGAGCAGTTTGGCGGCCAGTGGCGAGACTATGGCCCATGGACCGATCTCTATGCGTTCGGGTGCTTGGTTTTCAGCCTTGTTCGTGGGCAACCGCCGTTTGGATCTGCAGTGACGATCCAGGAGAAGCGCCGTCATCATCTGCGGGAGGAGCCCCCAGCGCTGTCGCCGACCTTCGCGGTTCCGGCGGGTTTCGAGAACTGGGTTCGCCGTCTGCTCGAGAAGGACCCCGCGAAGCGATTCCGCCGTGCCGCCGACGCCGCCTGGGCCTTCCTCGAGCTCGACACCTCTCTGGAGCTCCAGCTTCCGGCGCAGGCAGCCGAGGCTCCGAGCAAGGTGGACACCCTCATCCTCGGGAGCTTGATCACCCTGCACGGGGGCTCCCGCGCCGAGGACGTGACGCTCACGCAGTTCCCCGATTCCACCGGCGAAATGGCGATGACCCTCGCCTCGGAACACGCCGACCCCCCGCCGTTTCCCGCGAGCTGGCGCCGGTCCGAGGAGGAGTGGCGAGGGACCCCGCTCCTCGGTGCCGGTCTCGGCCTGTTTGGACTGCGGGAGATCCCCCTCGCGGATCGGGAAGAGGAGCGGGACCGCCTCTGGCAGATGCTCGGCCGGTGCCGGAGTGACCGTAGGGCGGCATTGGTCGCGCTTACCGGGCCCTCCGGATCGGGAAAGAGCCGCTTGGCGCGATGGATCTGTGGGCGATCCCACGAAGTCGGGGCCTCGATCGTGCTGCGCGCCACCCATGGTCCGATCCCTGGCCCGATCCATGGACTGGGGCCAATGATCGGGAACTTCCTGCGTTGTCAGGGGCTGGAGCGGCCGGCAGTCCTGGAGCGGGTCAAGGCGATCTTCAAGGAGGGAGGGGTCGGCTTCCGCGACGAGTGGGAGGCGATGACCGAGCTCATCCTCCCGGCACCTCACGACGAGCGAGGGGCGATTCGGTTCAGCACCAAGGTCGAGGGGCACATCACGATCCGTCGCCTGCTCAAGGGGGTCTGCGTCGAGCGTCCCGTGGTGATCTGGCTCGACGACGTACAGTGGGGCCTCGATGCGCTGGCCTTCGCGCAGTATCTCCTCGATCAGCAGCGCCTGCATCCCCAGCCGATCCTCATCGTGCTCACCGCGACCGACGAGGCCCTTGCGGAGCGCGGAGACGAGGCCACTCTGCTCGGCGAGCTCCTGGATCGCGACGACACCGTGGAGATTCCGGTTGGGCCGCTTCCGGAGTCCCATCGCGCCTTCTTGGTGGAGAGCCTGCTGGGACTGGACGAGGACTTGGCCCGTCGCGTCGAGGAACGCACAGGTGGAAACCCGCTCTTCGCCGTGCAGCTGGTCGGCGATTGGGTGGAGCGGAACCTCCTGATCCCCGGGAAGAACGGCTACCGGCTTCCCGCGGGCCAGGACATCGAGCTGCCCGCCGACGTGAAGGAGATGTGGGCCAACCGCGTGCGTCGGCTGCTGGCAAAGCGGTCCGCGGCAGAGGGGTGTGCCCTGGAGCTTGCGGCAGTTCTCGGCACCGATGTCGATGTGGACGAGTGGTTGGCGGTCTGCAATCGCTCCAGCCGCATCGATGGCCATCTCAGCGCCGATCCGTCCGAGCAGCTCCTCGACGACCTCCTGGATCGTCGGTTCGCTCGTGCCGGGGAGGGCGGGCCAGCGCGGGGTTGGTCCTTTGCCCACATCATGCTTCGCGAAGCCTTGGAGACACGTGCCAAGGAGGCTGGACGCCTGTCGCTGCACCACCTGATCTGCAGCCGGGTACTCCAGCAGAAGGCGACCTATGCCCTGCAGCCGGCGCGGGGTCTGGAGGAGCGGATTGGCAGGCACCTACTCGCTTCTGGACAGCTGGAGGAAGCCTTCGAACCGCTGTTGGCGGGAGCGGAGTTCCGTCTCCTCTCCGGCGACTTCGCGGTAGCAGATCTGCTCCTCGACTACTGGAACGCGGCAATGACCCAGGCGGAGATCCCGGTCTCCGACGAGCGCTGGGGCCAGGGTTGGTTGCGCCGCTATGCCGTCGCCATCAGTCGCGGGGACTACGACCGGGTCGAGTACTGGCTGGACAGGATTCAGGAGGCCGTAGCGAAGTATCCCTGGCCAGAGGTCTCGCTCGTCGGTCTCTGCAAGCGCGGTCAGCTCGAGCGGCTGCGGGGTGATCTGGCTGGTGCCGCCGCGGCTCTCGGGCGGGTGGCCGAGATTGCCGAGGAGATGGGGGATGGGGCGGTGCTCGCGCTGGCGCACTACGAACTCGGCTACACTTACGCCGATCAGGGGGATCTGGTTCGCGGTGACGAGCTCACCCTGCGCGGCCTCGCCGAGTACGAAGCCATCGACGATCGGCTCGGAGCGGCCCGTTGTTGGCAGAGTCTCGGCCAGATCGCCATGCAGCGCGGCGAGTGCCGCGAGGCCATGCTCCTTCTCGAGCAAGCGGAGCTCATCTTCGAGGACTGCGGCGATCGCTGGGGAATGGCCTCGGCGGTGAACTCGATGGGCGATGTGGCGCGTAACGACTCCGATCTCGCCGGGGCCGAAAAGCTCTATCGCCGGGCAAGGGGACTGCTGCGCGCCATCGGATCCAACGTGTGGATCTTCCCCGATACCAACATCGGCCTCATCCACCTCGCTCGCAAGGAGTATCCCGAGGCTCGCGTCATCCTCGAGCGCGCGCTGGCCGCCTTCACAAAGACCGGCCACAACGCCGCGATCATCGGCAGTCACCTCGGTCTCGCGGCCTGCGCGGCTTCCCGGAGCCAGTGGTTGCTTTGGGACGAGCACCTCGGCGAGGGGGCGGAGCTGATCGAGAGCACCCGGAACGCCGACGAGGACTCGGCTCGGTGCGCGTCTCTGGCCGGGGACGAGGCGCTGGGGCAGGGGGAGCCGGAGCGGGCGCGGTTGGCGTATGAGATCGCGATGGGGATCTGGGCGATCCTCGGGCGCAGCAAGGAGGTTCGGGAACTCGACGCGAAGATGGCGGGGCTGTAAGCGGGGTCAGGTATCAAGGAACAGTTTGCTGGGGCCTCAAAGGCGGCTACTAAACTGGTGAATTCGAGGGGTCAGGTATCAAGCAACAAGTAGCCGGGGTCAGGCGTGGGGTTCAAGAGACCGCGGAAACAGATGGTCGCGGGGGCTCAGGTCTCGCACAGAAAAC